>Ga0129297_10000117_pt1 | contig 35845 bp, 39 predicted proteins | sample I18A1metaG_FD_94708 | JGI IMG/M metagenome (GOLD analysis project Ga0129297, IMG submission 94708) | Lake sediment bacterial and archeal communities from Gulf of Boni, Indonesia to study Microbial Dark Matter (Phase II) - ​I18A1 metaG | ecosystem: Environmental > Aquatic > Freshwater > Lake >... | reverse complement strand
GTGAATTAATTGCCCGATTACAACATTTCACTCGTGGGGCGTCAGATTCTTGGCTTCGATTCACTTTCGGTGCCGCTGAACGCGCACTTTTAGGCCCTTGATAGTTCCAGAGGAGCGCACGACCATTGCGGCTACAGGGCTACTATCTACATGTGTCATTAATGCCAACACCGCTCGTAGCTTTTCAACCGACCGTGAATTGCATCGAAAGACACCTTTGCTGTCCGTTTCCTCAAAGCTGATCATTCGTGTCCTCAATTCTGCGGACCCTAGTTGACCGAGCATGTCCTCGATCGAGCGGTGAACCGCCCGTTCTACGACCTTGGCGGGGAGCGGATCCCTTCCGAAGAATTTGACGAGGAGATATCTCTGCGGTCCTCTATCCACGTCCGGTTGGCCTCCTCAAGATTCTGACACCCTCTTCGAGTTGGGGTTCCTCGAGCCTAAGGCGATTCTTTCTCACGATCGCGAGTGGAATCTCAGAGACAGCTCTCAGCGCAGACTCAAGCGGAAGGCCGACCGAGTGTAGGATGGCAGCTATGTCTCTGGGCGATCTCAATTCATACGGATTCGATGCCTTGGTAGACCCGATCACTTTCGTTGAGGCTTGAGCAGCAGTCTCGATCTCGCGTTTAAGACTATGAAGTCTTGCTCCAAAGCCCGGCCCGGAGGTCAATGCTGATAGGTTAATCTCCAAAGCGGCTCGGCAGCTCGTTGCAAGGTTCCCTCGGAGAATGTTGCCGCGTTCTCGATATGGGAAGTAGACTATGTCGACCCGGCGGTCTCGAATAGCCACTCGCGAAACAGAGGGCACGCCACACTCAACCGAGACGATCTCGTATTTGTTCCTGAACCTGCGCAGACTTCTTAGGAGTTCTTCTCGAGATTTCGGCTTTAGGTTCAATCGTCTGGCTACATCGAGTCCGGCGTGCCTGAACAAGTTAGCGACAGGGTGTAGGTTGTGCAATCGCTCGGGCGGCACGACCAACCCGACCACTTGTAGCTGAAGCTCGACCAGCAGATTCGCCATCGATTGCGCGTTAGCCAAATCGTCCAATGAAGGGCACAGGTGCAGATCAGCATAGGCTCTCATAGGATGAGTCCGCTCTCCTTGCAGAAGCTGACTATTCTTTCAACATCGTACATAGAGGCGAACTTGAACTTCGCGCGGATGGGGTCACCCTCGTGAAGCCGAATGCTTCCAAAGAAAGCTTCCTGCTTGTCGAACCTCAAGTACAGATTCCTGTCTTGGTCGACGCAGCCCTGCACGTGGTCGAAGAGGAACCGCCTGTCCGACTCCGATAGCCTCTGCGATAGCAGGGTGAGTGCCTCCGGATACAGTTCCTTCCCCGACAACTTTGCTGAGATCGTGGTGATCACATTGCCATGATGCCCCTTGACGTACTGCCGGGTCAGGTTGACCTTGCTCCTCGAGAGCCATGCCACCAGAGATCTTACCGCCTGTTCAACCTTGTCGATATCTTCTGTCGCATGTGCGATGGCGCTGAAATCCGCTGAGAGGAAAGCCGATTTCGGAGGCACCATGCCGTGACCCGACCCAATGGCGTACAGAACGCTCTTGTCCAAGTGCCTTTTACTACTTGCTGGATTCAAGGTTTCACGATCAGTCACGGGTGATCTACCATGGACGAGTTCGAATTCAAGCAAGTGATTGTTGTTAGAAAGGATTTGGACATGGGAAAGGGTAAGATTGCAGTTCAGGTCGCCCATGCCGCTGTTTCAGCGGCAGAGGAAGCCCGCAGAAGGTTCACGGAGTGGTGGGAAGCGTGGCTCAAGGAGGGTCAATGCAAGGTCGCGGTGAGAGTTGACTCCGAAGAGGAAATCCATCAACTGGAGAGGAAGTCAAGGGAGCTCCGACTACCCTGCGCGCTAGTTACGGACCGTGGCCTTACCCAAGTCGAGCCTGGGACAATAACCTGCCTCGGAATAGGCCCGGGACCATCTTCAGTCATCGATACCTTGACAGGAAATCTGAGCCTACTCTAGCCGCTTCCTTTTCGGAACTATCGTAGTCCACCTTCCTTGCTTCCCGTCAAGTATCGAAGCCAGATTCTCAGGTTTCCTGAGGTTCATGATGACGACTTCTACCCCTCTTGCGGCAGCCCTCTCAGCTTCGTACAGCTTACCCCGCATCCCAGCGGTAACGTCCGGCGTTCGTGAGCCCAGAGCAGACCCGGCAACCGATCTGACCTGCCGATAGCTGATCCTCTTTATCAGTTCTGCATCATCGGATACCTTCGGATCTGACGAATAAAGACCGGCAACATCTGTCCCGTAGATTATCATTGACACTCCTATTCGAGGTGCGATCCAAGAAGCCATCTGGTCGGCAGAGATTACCCTCCAGCCTTGAACTAGGTCTGGGACTAGATCTCCCCCGAACACCGGAACGAGCCCCAAATCCAAGAACTCAAGAATCGGAGTCAGCTCGACTCTGCACAACCTTCCTGACCGGGCTATCATGAAACTCGAAGGGGTGAACGGCACCGCAGGGATGCCGTGGCCACAGAGGATTGAGATGAGGATCTCCTGCAATCTGAGCAGTTGCAGTTTCGTCTCTGCAAAGTTGTTTGTCTTCCCTCTACTGAAGCCCTCATCTAACCGGTAACGCTTGACAGGGACGTGTCCAAAAGAACCAGCACCATTGAGAAGAATGAGCCTCTCCTTGCGTCTTGCAAGTTCCCTTGCTATTCGATGCATAGAACGCCTGTTCGCCCTGAACGCTCGATTTTTGTCCGTGATTACGGATCCGCCGAGCTTGATCAGCACTGTTCTAGCATTTCGACGCAATCGCTGCCGACCAGCAGGACTGCTTTTCCCCAGACGAAAATAAGAGCTGTTCCGTTAGGACCTTCGTTTCTGCACTCGGCCCCGCCGGGCCGGGCTGGGTTGGGTTTGCATCGCTGCGGGAGCGGAGCCGCGCTTGGCTTCAGATCCTTCCTGTGCGGCTTCCGCAGAAGTATAGGACACACTCGCTTTCGGCATTGAGGCGGCGAGGACCTGCTTCAGTGCTACTACGTTATGATTGTGGATCGTGGACCTGCGTGCGTCAATTCCGATTCCGATGTGATGAGGCTGAGATCGGTCGAGGCCCGCCTGTTTCAGTTCGCCAAGCGAGAAGCCCCGAGCCTTCTTCAGCCCACGTTTCCTGCCGCCAGATCTTGGCACCATGGCGATTGGGACCGATGATCTTGACAAGTCTAGCCGCCTGCTTTATGCATCGAGCGCTAGCGCGTGTCTGATTGTTTCGTCTCTCTTGATAGCGGGATGGTTGGGGTCTACCAGCACGACCTCGAACCATCTGCTGGTGCCATCCTCCCAAACGTAGTATGAATTCAGAACCGATAGGTTGGGATAGTTCTTGGCTACTCTTTCCTCTCCTATCTGTTTGAGGCCTTTCGCTCTAGTGAACTTTCTAGCGCCAAGTGCTTTCGGCCTCCGGCCTGATGAGGGGCGGTGTTTCTTGGCGCCCCCCTTCCTGACGCGCACCCTTACCACGAGGAAGCCTTGCTTCTTGCGATATCCTACACTTCTTGCTCGATCCGGACGAGTCGGAAACTTCACTCGCTGGATGGCGTGATCCCTTCTCCAACCGATGGCTGCTTGGCGAAGGTACCGGGTGAGGTCTGTGTCTTGACCTTTCTTCCACGCTTCGGACATGTACTTGTATGCGCCCATACATCGCCGCCAACTGTCCGCCTTCACACTTCACTGACCTAGGCTCCCACCACACGAGGAAACCGGTCGATAAAGCTTGTCCCGATCCGAGAAGACCTTCGCTCAAAGCTTGGAACCATGAGAATCGGTGAGAATACTCGACCCTTCCGATTTGATGAAGATTCAATAGATCATGCTGCGCATATGTGGACCAAAGAAAACGTGATAGTCGGTGGGCTTCTCCGTAGGGGTCGTGGGAAAACCCAACGTCGGGAAAAGTACATTCTTCAGCGCTGCCACGTTGGCACACGTGGCTATTGCCAACTATCCGTTCACAACAATCAAGCCGAACAGGGGAATGGGATACGTTAGGACGCCCTGCGTCTGCAAGGAGTTTGATGTTCAAGATAACCCTGCCAACTCTGCATGTCTTGATGGAATCCGGCTGATTCCTGTTGAACTGGTCGATTGCGCAGGATTAGTTCCAGGCGCTTGGGAGGGAAGAGGTCTTGGCAACCAGTTCCTAGACGAGATCAGGCAAGCGGATGCACTGATTCACATAGTGGACGCAGCGGGGGCGACAGATATCGAGGGAAAACCATGCGCTGTCGGTGCGCACGATCCGCGTGAAGATGTTCAATTCCTTGAAACTGAACTCGATATGTGGTTTCTTCAGATCGTCAAGAAGGACTGGGAGAGGACGGTCAAGAGGGTTGAAGGGACAAAGGAAGATCTTGGCTTTGTCCTCGAAGAAAGATTGAGCGGACTCGGCGTGAGGCGAGTCCACGTCTCGAAGGCTCAGGAAGATCTTGGTCTCGATTCCGCCCGCCCGAGCCGATGGACTGAAGATCAACTACTCCGGTTTCTACATGAAGTGCGATGCATCACGAAACCAATGCTCGTGGCTGCGAACAAGATAGACATCCCGAAGGCAAAGGACAACGTCGAGACTCTGGAGAAGCTCGGTTATCCCGTCATCCCATGTTGTGCGGAAGCAGAATTGGCGCTAAGGAGAACTGCGGAAAAGGATCTGACTGACTACAAACCCGGTGACAGCAACTTCAGAGTCACCAGCTCGAGCCTCTCAGGCCAGCAGCGGGACGCGTTGGATAAAATAAGGGAGAAGATACTGATTCCATGGGGGTCGACGGGGGTTCAGGCGGCAATTGACTACGCCTTTTTCAAGATGCTCAGAATGATCGGAGTGTACCCCGTCGAGAACCCAGAAAGTCTTACAGATCATAAGGGTCGAGTGCTTCCAGATGTCTACCTTGTTCCCTTCGGCACCACCGCAAAACAGTTTGCCGGAATGATCCACTCCGACCTGGGACAGGGATTCCTCTACGGAGTTGACGTGAGGTCGAAGATGAGGATAGGGGAAGAACACGTCCTCAGGGATGGCGATGTCATCTCGATTGTCAGTGCTAGGAAGAGGGGATAGTCAGCATTGACTGATGTCCGGGCTACGCAAAGAAGACATCTTCAGAGATGACCGAGCCAGGAGGAACCATCGCTCCCGAAGCGATGCGGATGCCCGGCATAATAGATGAGTTGATACCCGTCTTCACGTCGTCTCCGCTGAAGACGCCCAGTTTTCTGAGACCGCTGTCCTCGAGACTGTCCCGTATTCTCATGCGGACTGTCTTGCCGCTGGATTTTACGTTCGCCACCATCGTGCCTGCTCCGAGATTGCATCTTTCTCCGATGATGCTGTCGCCGACATAGGAGAGGTGTTGTATGCGTGTGCCGTCCATGATTATGCTGTTCTTGATTTCGCAGAAGTTTCCGATTGCTACGCCTCTTCCGATGGATGTACCTGCGCGTATGTGCGCGCATGGTCCGAGGATCGCACCACTTCCAACCCACGCGGGCCCCTCGATGACGGTCCCTGTCCTAACCGTGGCACCCTTCTCAATCGTGACTTGGCCTGTGATTGTGACTCCCTTCTCGATCGTTCCGCCAACCGACCGTTTCGATCGGGCGAGAAGGTTCGCGTTGGCTGAAAGAAGATCCCATGGTCTGCCAATGTCTTGCCAGTCGGACGCGCCTATCCTTGCCCATGCTACGGATGAACCGCTTCCTGCAAGAGAGGATATGGCGTCGGTTATCTCGAACTCACCTCTCCCTGATCGAGGGGCTTGCTGCAAGTAGTCGAATATGGTTGGGCTCAGGACGTAGATCCCCGTGTTCGCTAGGTTGCTCGGACTTGCGGAAGCTTCGGGTTTCTCGACTATCTCAGTAAGCCATTCTCCTGAGGTTCTTGCCATCCCGTACAATTCAGGCCGTGAGACGGGAGCCACTCCTACAGTCGGTCTTTGGCCCTTTCTCCTGTATGTATCTATGACGCGCCTGATGGCGTTCGGAGTGACCACGATGTCTCCGTAGACTGCAAGGAAGTCACGGTCTCGTAACCAGTCACGGGCTACAGAGAGCGCGGTCGCGGTTCCGGAAATATCCGCCTGATGCACGTATTCGACCTTTACCCCCCAATTCCCTCCATCGCCTAGGTACTTTCTGATCAGCTCTTCCTCGTATCCCGTAACCAGTACTAGACTACGTATTGCCGAGGACCTGATAGCCGATACCAGATGTTCTATAACCGGTCTGCCAGCGATGGGTATCATATGTTTTGATCTCTTCTCGGTGAGTGGCCACAGGCGCACTCCCTTGCCGGCTGCCAGCACCACAGCCTTCGCGACTTGGTCCGAACGTTTCACGGCCTGCTCTCCCAGCACTTCCAAACACGGATTCTGCAAATGTCGTTTACTCGGATGATTTGACCGTGCCTCTTAAAAGCGTCGCGAGTTCAAACCCTGCATCTGCCGGAAGGAGATGCCGCTTGGCCTTCGATTTCGCCTCCTTCACAATCGGTCTGGTAGCTGGAGCCTTGGTGGGGATACTTGCAGGCTACCTTCACGAAACGGAGAGCATAGGAGAGCTCCAAGAGCGAGTCCGGATCGCTATGCTTCAATTTGAGAGGATGGTGTCGGGAACGTCTCGTGACCCAGGTGGCGGGTCGGCCACTGCCGATCTACGGAGACAGTTGCTGGAGGTGCAGGAAGAAATCAAGAAGCTGTACCGAAGGCCAGAACGCTAGGCTTGTACTGCCTTGGTCTGTGCAAGGATGTCGGCAGCCTTGGCCATGACGCCTTCGGGAATGACGAGCAACTTGGACTTTCGCACCCCTACGTGCCTCAATGGCGCGACCTTTTTCGCGAGGTTGTAGACCTCAGAACCGAAGATTCCGAGGACCATTTCGTGGCAGAGCTGATCATACCCTAGCGTGGATGCTTTCTCGTCTATGGTCTTCCTCATTATGCCTCTGATAAGATGCTGCTGGTTTGCGTTTACTCGGTCCCTTGTAAAGGCAACGACTGATGCGCGAGTCACATACTGATCCTTTGAGGTTAGGTTAAAGATTGCATCGATTCGAGTGCTCCCGCGTCTTACAAGGCTGCGAAGATAGTCCGCGGAATACTCATGACCCTTGAGAATAGTCTCCACCCTGTGCCCCTTGACATTCACGGAGAGAAAGTACAGCTTCTGCGATTGATGAGAGAAGTCATTTGTGATATCGTAGAGCGTGGTCTCAACCACTCGCCCCATCAGTTTGGCGGGATCACTGCAAGGAATTGAGGCAACCATCTTTTCCCCGAAGTATGCCGGCGCATAAACATCGTACCATTCCTTTGCGCGCCACTTATCCCTGATCTTCTTGGCAGCCTTGGACAATCTCTGATCACCGAGCGAAGACGCAGCATTCTCCGTGAACTATTAAACCTTTGGCGCCTGATGATCAGCCACTCGAGATCCAACGCGTCGCCTCAGTTTTCTCACCTGGATGGTGGTCAGCAATTTGTCAGCAGCGATCAAGCAGAGCAAGAGGTCGTCTATCGTGGTCAGAAGTGATTCGACGTCTCCTGCCCCTTCGATGGTCGATGTCACTCGTGTTCCATTCGCCCTCGATTTGATACGCAGCGGCCTAGGGGCAGCCTCGTTGTCCGCCGTGAGAGATCTCTCGATCGCCTTCGCGGACGGCAAGTCGATATGATGCGTGACGATCGTTGCCCTCAATCTTGCTTCATCTGATCCAAGACCAGCTGGTCAATCTTGCGGTAGAATTCTTCGGCGTTGCCGGGACGGATATGGGCGCCGGCGGCCACGTTGTGTCCTCCCCCGAATCCGCCATGCGCGGCAGCGGCTTTCTGCAGCGCCAAGCCAAGGTCCACTCCCTTCTTTATCAGAGCCTCGGGCGCTCTTGCGGAGATTTTTACTCCTCCGTCTCTGGACCTAGCCGCGACAATTGTCGCCTTGTTCGGCTTGAGGTGGCCTGCCGATGACAAGATCGAAGAGAGTGCTCCGGTCATATTCTCGGCGATTCTGTCTTCGCCTCTGACGATGCAAACAGCATTGAGCTCCAGGAGTGCGGAAGGCGTCGCGGTGAGCCACTCCATGTACTCGGCGAGCGCCTTACGATATGTGGCAACCACCTCTTGGACTTCATCCAAGATCGAGCCTCTTTCACCGAAGCAGATCGACACCGCAAGACCTTGCCGATCCATTCGACCGCATGCGTTCAACATTGAAGCAAACTCACGAGCGTCTCGAGTCGGGCCTCCCGCGGGCTCATTTGTGAGCGTGTAGACTGTCCCAATCAGTTCGAGCGCCTTGCTCCCCTTGAAGCCCTTCGACACAAGCAGCTCCACGACCGCGCTCAGCAGAGCTTGCTTCTCCTTGTGGCTTAGGTCACTTGTCGTTCTCCAACGGTCTCCAACCTTCAACGGGATGTTTCGAGATGTGAGAAGCGCCGTGCAGTTGTCCTCTTCCCCGCTTAGGCAAGGTAGGTACGGAGTCGTCGTCAAGGCGAGAGCACGATGGATGGGCCGGGTTTCTCTCCCGAAGAAGAGCAAGTCCTTATCTGTCTTCAAGAATCCGCCGTTGACGGCATCTTGCACAGCTAGTTCGTTGGGTCCCCGCAGGCGTCTTTCCTTGTTCTTGTCTTGCATATCGCCAAGCGCGCCGACGACTGCGAGGACAGAAAGATCAGCGTTCGCGCCAGACATGCTGCGAGCGACAAGGTAGGCGAGTCCAGCCGCACTAATCTCAGTCGCACCATCTATTCCAAATTCGTGTGGATTCACTTGGAATACTTCTCGTGGAGGCTTTGTGCTGGGCGGATGATGATCGATAACCAAGGCTTGCTGTTCCATGGCTTTTTGTGCAAGACTCTCTAGGTAGCCGCTGCCAATATCCGTGAATGCGATGAACTCAGGTTCACAGCGGAGAGCATCGTCAAGCGTTTGGGGGTCTAGTTCTTTTATGACTCTTAGTTGGAAGTTTGCCTTCATTCGCGCTAGACTTGATCCTAGGATGCCGACCGCTGACAGGCCGTCTGCGTCGTAGTGGGAAAGCAGCAAGATTTTCGAACCCTGGGAGGCTCTGTCACTGAGAAGTCTCGCAGCCTCCGCGGCCTTGCTCAGAAGCCCCCCCAGATCCGAATGGGATGACATCTTCACGCCACGGAGGCGGCCATCGGTTTGTACTCCCACTCACGCTGCAGCTTCCCATGTGCCTTGTAGTACTTCACCAGTCGATGAATCTTGGACTCGACAGTCGCGAGCGCCCTCTTGTTTTCGTAGTCTTTCCTGTTCTTCTCCAAGTGCTTGCGAAGCCTGCCGGCTCTGCGGAACAAGTAGTCCAGATCCTCGGGGACCTTGGGAGTCTGCCCCGAAGCACGCACTAGCTCAGTAATACTCTTCGCAACAACCGGCTTGACCAGCGGCACTCCGTATCTGTCTCTAAGGATGGCTCCGATTGAACTTGGTGAGTTCCCTTCTCTTGCGAGCTTGGCTATTAGGCCCTCCACCTCTTCAGGAGCGTACTTGAACCACATTGGAGGCTTCTTGCTCACAGGTCGCGTTGAGCCCGAACGACCTCGCTTGCTTGTATAGAGCCTGGCTAAGTCGCACACACTCCGATGCTGTCCTTTCTTGGTTTCGAATTTTGCTATCCGACCGCCCCTGATCTATTTAAGCATGCAGCGTTGACAACCACCGGGAAAGTTTTCGGAACGACGATGACCGATGAGAAATTCTGTTCTTTTCCTCATCGGTCATTTCTGCAAACGTTCTACCGTCGCCTTCGTCCGGAATGAAGATAGGATCGAATCCGAAACCGCCCGCTCCTCGTGGATCAAGGCTTATCCTTCCGGCCACGGTTCCTCTGAAGCACTTCGGTCTACTCGGCGGCTGAGAGAATGCGACCACAGAATGAAAACTCGCTTTTCTATTGACGACATTCTCCATCAACTTGAGAATTGCTCGGATGCCAAGACGTTTGAAGACATCTGAAGAATACGGTCCCGGAAAGCCATTCAACTCGTCAACAAACAAGCCCGCATCTTCCGTGACGACCGGCACCGTAAGACGGTTTGCTGCTTCCTCCGCCGCATATGATGCGATTGTCTGCAGACTGTCTGACTGGATCTCGACCTTCCGGGTAGCTAGCATGCGCAGCCGCACGCCTGACATTGCCGCAACGGCCATTGCTTCCCTAAACTTGGCCTTGTTTGAAGTGAGAAAGTAAACCTGTTTGTGGCCTTTCACTGTACCTTCCCCGCCTTTCGATCTCATGCGTCTTCTTCAGGATGAGCTGCGTATCAGCCTGTCCGACTGTTTCCCAGTAACCCTCTACGACAGCTTTGAAAGCTTTCGAATACAGTGCGAAGTGTGTGCTTTTGAAGGCTCTACTCATCAGGAGGAGGTCTACACCTCGTGCCTCCAATTCGTGCGAGTAATCGCTCAGGCCAAAGTCGATGAAGAACAGCTTGCCTCGATTTCTGAGGATCATGTTTGAGGTGGTAAGATCACCGTGAACGATGCCGCTTGAGTGAAGTCGGCCTATCAATGACCCAATATGTCTGCATGTTCCTCTGATCTCCGACTGATCCATGCCGGAAAAGGCCTCCTTGAGGCGAGGCCCGTCGATGTATTCCATGATGATTGTGCATGTGCTCGTGTCAACTTGGTAGACCGTAGGGGTCGGCACACCCGCGCGTTTCGAATCGTGAAGGAGGTGAGCTTCGCGTGACGTCCGGGCAAGTCTGATTGATACGTCGAGCGGATCGACCCTGTATGACTTTGGTAGCCGCGTCTTCATCACAACACGTCTGCCATGCCATTCCTCTAGGAATATACTGGCCTCTGCGCCCTTGCGGATGAGCAGGGCAAATTCACCTCCATGGGATATCTACCTCATCCAGTCTCCAGCGAGGTCTGACTTGGCTCCGTTCGATGTCAACAAACAAGCGATGCCCGTAGGCTAAGGCTCCGGTCCATGAGATTTGGGCGCCGCAGTCGCCAGCGTACTTGGGATCCACAGCTTGGAGAAGAGCAGCATGCTCACTGGCGACGGTTTCGAGTTTCTTGCGCAAAGCGAAGTTTGAGGCAACACCTCCAACCAAGAGAAGTTCTGTCTTCTCTGTGTGTGCGAGACTTCTTTCGACCGCCTCAGCAAGCATGGAGAATGACACTTCTTGGATAGAAAAGCAGAGATCCTCAACTGGCTGCCCTGCCTGTAATTGCTTGGTCGCTGCAGTGAGCAATCCTGAGTATGAGACATCGTTTCCTTTGACCGTGTACGGAAGCTCGACGAAGTTCTTGCCTTTCGTAGCTAAATGTTCGATTTCTGGCCCGCCCGGTGAGGCTAGGCCAGCGGAGCGGGCAAACATGTCCAGCAGGTTCCCGACAGTTATGTCCTCGGTTTCGCCGTAGATCCGCCACCGACGACTTGCAAATGCGGCTATCGTCGTGTGACCTCCAGAGAGTAATACGACCAAGGGATCACGAGAACCAGTCGTGAGAGCGCCGATCTCTATGTGGCCGATAGCGTGATGGACCGGAATCAGAGGTATTCGAAGCCTTGAAGCAATAGCTCTTGCAAGGGTCGCCCCGATGCGCAGGGTCGGGCCAAGGCCCGGACCCAGCGCAAACGCCACGCCATCCAAGTCTTTCGGCCTCACTCTCGCCTCCGCGAGTGCGTCCCGAATGACTGTGTCCGCTATCGATGAGTGATGCTGAGCCGCCTCTCGCGGGTGGATTCCACGCCCGGCCGGCGGAACGTACAGACGCTTGGCATCGGAAAGAACACGGCCATCGGTGCTCGCAACGCTCGCACCAAAAGTATGAGCAGTGGACTCGATGCCAAGAATCAGAGAGGGCATCTGAATTGCCTTATCTTGGGGCGTAATGAAGGCTAAATAGAACTTGTCTGCGGTATAAGCTGGGCGCGGGTGGCTACTGTGAAAGGTGACCGAGAAATCGAAGTCCTTGCCTAGTGAAGGCTACCCGCCGAAGATCACGAATTCCCGAAACACCTCGCAAAGGTCCCACTGGGCGCCGTCACATTTGCCAACAAGCAGTCTGAGGGTGAGATGATTTGAAACGTCAGATCGGCCCGATAGCGAAGACATATGCTTGGAAGGTGTTGGAACAAAGCGTATTTAGGCTCTGGAACAGGACACGCGCGCACAAACAAGTGAGGGCACGGAGGTCAAAGGGACCCAAGTTCTATTTTCTTGACGGTCCACCCTTCCCCTCGTCAGATACCCCGCACATTGGAACGTGCTGGAATAAGATCATCAAAGACGTAGTACTCCGGTACAAGAGAGCGAGGGGCTTCGACTGCAGAGATCAGCCTGGATACGACTGCCACGGGCTCCCAATCGAACTTGCCGTCGAACACGAACACGACTTCAAGCAGAAGCTTGACGTGGAGGCCTATGGACTTGCCGAATTTGTCTCGGAATGCAAGAGGTTCGCTGACAACAACTCCAAGGCAATGAGCCGAGTGTTCGCTGATCTAGGGGTATGGATGGATTGGGAACACCCATACCTCACTCACGATGATGCCTACATCGAGTCCGCGTGGTGGACGGTTAAGAAAGCAGACGAACAAGGACTTCTAGAACACGGCCTCAAGGTTGTTCACTGGTGCCCACGCTGTGAAACTGTCCTGTCGGATTACGAGGTCGTCCTAGAGTACCGTGACCTGAGAGATCCGTCGATCTACGTGAAGTTTCCAGTCAAGGGAAGAGACAACGAGTACATACTCATCTGGACTACGACGCCGTGGACGCTCCCCTCCAACACCGGCGTAATGGTCCACCCAGACTACGAGTACGCACGCGTCCGACGCGGGGACGAAGTCTACATCATGGCAAAGGAGAGAATGAAACACGTCGCCGCTCAAATCAGTGCCAGGCTCGAGCTCTTGGAGACATTCAATGGAGAAGCGATCAACGGTCTGGAATACACGTCTCCCATCGCTGACATAGTTCCTGCGCAGTCCCGTCTCACGGGGGGTCACAGAGTCGTCCTCAGCAGAGATTACGTGACGCTGGAAGAAGGCACTGGCTGCGTCCATTCCGCACCGGGCCATGGAGAGGAAGACTATGAAGTCGGGCTGAAGAACCGGCTACCCGTCCTCATGCTCGTTGACAACCAGGGGAAGTTTGTTGCGGATGCGGGCAAGTACGCAGGCAAGGATGTCAAGCTAGCAAATCAGGAAATCATTAATGACCTCAAGGAAAGGGGCGCCCTCCTCTTCTCGGGTGAGATCGAGCACAGAAGCCCCGTCTGTTGGCGCTGCCACACTCCCCTCATCATACGTGCCACAGACCAATGGTTCATCAAAGTCACTCAGATGCGGGACAGAATGCTTGCAGACATACAGGCAACCTGCTGGATTCCAGAATGGGCTGGCGCCAACCAGTTCCGCAATTGGCTCCAGGGCCTCAGAGACTGGGTCATCTCGAGACAGCGCTTCTGGGGAACTCCGCTCCCCATATGGGTCTGTGAGTCATGTGGACGCCGACAGATAGTCGGCTCCGTGAAGGAACTAAGGGAAAACAGCGCGAGAACAGCGGCTCTGAGGGAGCTCCATGTACCTTGGGTTGACGAGGTCAAACTGGGGTGCACTTGCGGAGGGGAAATGAGGAGGGTACCAGATGTCATGGTTGGGTGGTTCGATTCAGGAATCTCCTCCTATGCGTGCTTGGCGTATCCGAAGAGCCGACGCGAGGCTGAAAAGTGGTGGCCGGCGGATTTCATTGTGGAGGGTCGCGACCAGATCTCAGGATGGTTCTTCTCTCTACTGAAGGCCGGCCTTGTCGCGCTAGGGGAGACCCCCTACAAGACCGTACTGATGCATGGCTTCATGCTCGACGAGCAAGGACGTGAGATGCACAAGTCCCTCGGAAACTTCGTGGTTCCACAAGAAGTGATCAGTCGACACGGGCGTGACGCTCTTCGATTCTACGCCCTCCAGAACACGCCTTGGGAAGATCTGAGATTTTCATGGAAGATTCTTGCACAGTTCGCCGGAGATCTCCAGACCATCTGGAACGTCTACGTGTTCGCGAGTACTTACATGAGCCTGGACAGGTTTGACCCGACCGCCAATCCGCCCGAGAAGATGAAGCGGCACATGAGGCAAGAGGATCTTTGGCTGATGAGCCGCACTGAGCACACAATTGAGTCAGTGACAACGGCAATGGACGACTACCGAATTCACGAAGCCGTCAGGGTCTTGAAGAACTTCCTCCTCAAGGATCTGAGTCATAACTACATTCGACTCGTCAGAAGACGAACATGGGTCGAGAAAGACGACCCAGACAAGCTGGCCACCTACTCTGTTCTCTCTCATGCACTTCGGCGAGCTGCAATAATGATCGCACCATTCACTCCGTTCCTCGCAGAGGCAATCTATCAGGGTATGTTTCGGGGCGCCGAGTCCAAATCTCCCGCAACGATTCATGCACTAGATTGGCCGAAGCGACAAACCATTTGGCAGGACGAAGAGCTTGAGAAGCGGCTCGAAATCTGCCAACGAGTAATTTCAGCAGCTGCCATGGCTAGAATGAGAGCAGGCCTGAAGCTGAGGCAACCCGTAAGGGCTGTGAATGTGGTCACATCCCGGAATGAGGTTCGAGAGGCGTTAGTCCAAATGAGACCTCTTCTGCTTGAACAGTTGAACACCCGATCCTTGGAGGTCTCTGCCTCGTCAGAGTTGAAGAGAAGCGTAACCGTGCGAGCTGTTCCAAATATGGTTGTCCTCGGCCGGGAGCTGAAATCTCGAGCAGGAAACGTAGCTGAACTGCTGACGGCAATGGATCCTGAAGATCTACGAAATAGGCTCTCTCGGGGACGAGTTGAGGTCGAAGTCGACTCGGAAAAGGTGAGCATCGACGAGAGGCATGTGAGTTTCAGCGAAGAGACCAAAGAGACTCAGCCTGCAGCGGACTTTGAGGGAGGCAGACTATGCATCGACACAACCCTGTCTCCGGAAGAGGTCGCCGACGGGCTAGCACGCGATTTGGTCAGAAGAGTACAACAGATGCGCAAGGAAATGGACCTCAAGGTCGATGCTTTCATCGATGTCCACATAGTGGCGTCGACAGACGAGGCTGCATCTTTTCTGAATAAGAGGCAGGACTACATTCTTGGCGAAGTTCGAGCCAAGAAATTGACAATCGAGCACCTAGATCAGGTAAGAGCGCACGGACAGCTTCTCAAAAGCTGGTCAATCGGAGATGACACATTCTCGATTGGCCTGACAAGACGGAGGCAACCCCGAAGGGTAAGCCCCTCAAAAACCCGCATACGACGATAACCGGCGAAAGCTAATGCGATCCTCCCTTCTAGGATGCATACCCGATCAATACCTATAATTATGGTGACCCTCACTTCCGAGTTCGATCGGTGCTTGATGCGAGATGAGCAGACGACACCGAGTTAGCGCGCTAATCCCGATATTCCTAGCGATGATGGTCTTCCTCACGGTAATGCCGGGAAATCGTCCAGCCTGTGCAGTAACATCCTCAAATCTCTCGGTCAGCTCCTCTGGAAATGTGCTCGCGGCGTCACGGAACAATACCTTGGCGATCGAGATATCGAATGTTGGAAAGTATATGAGGGAACTCGACGTTGCGCTCACAATTCCCTCGCCGCTAGTATTGTTTGGCGACAATCACTGGATCAGATCGTCGTTTGCTCCGAGGGATGTGATACGTGCAAATCTTACTGTTTTTGCTCCCTCTTCTGCGGCCGGGGCCACCCTCCAAGGCAGCATAGTCGCTGTGTACAAGGTCATCGGTGAGACGATCCCGTCAAGTGAGACCCACGCGATCTCGTTCTTGGTTCGAGGGTGGATCGATGTCAAGGTCTACGAGGTCACTGTGAGTCCGGATCCTGCTTTCCCAGGTGCCGAGATAACGATCTCTGGCAACCTGTTGAACCGTGGGGTGATCGCTGCTATGTACGTGAATGTGACGGTAGCTGAGGATCAGCCCTTCGTGAAGGGTTCCGTCAAACCTACGTACGTGGGACAGGTTGATCCTAACGCACCGGCTCCCTTCAGTGTAACCGGTCTAGTCGACTCTACTGCAAGAGAGGGGAACCATCAGGCGACGATTCTTGTATACTATGGAGATGATCTTCAGCTCGACCACACCGTCATGATTCCCATCAGTTTCGCCATAGTCTCAGAGTTGCCGAAGACCGAGACGGCCAGAACAAGTATCGTGGATCAGTTGCTATCGAACCAACTGCTGATGCCTGGGCTTGCAACGCTCATCGTTCTTGTGATTGTCGCTGTATACCTTGGTAGACGGCGAAAGCCTCAAGAAGCCTGAAGGACAGCATCGCCGGGAATTGGTACGCGACAGGCTACATTGGAACCTCAATAAACAGCTTTTCAAGAAGTTCTTTGTACCGGTTGCGGATCGTCACTTCTGTCACGTTCGCAATCTCAGCGATCTCGCGCTGTGTCTTCCGCTCATTTGTCAGCACAGCAGCAATGTACGTTGCAGCTGCCGCAATTCCGGTGGGTCCTCGGCCGCTCGTGAGTTTCATTCGTGTTGCCGTTTCGAGGATTCGAATCGCCATGGCCTCTGCCTTGCCTGAGATTACCAGCTTGTTACTGAATCTCGCGGCATAGTGCCGACTCGTTGAGGGCGGCACGAATGTCTCGAGCTCTCGTACCATGAACCGATAGCTTCTGCCGATGTCTTTCTTGCTCAGGCTGCTTGCAGTTGCAATCTCGTCCAACGTCCTCGGAACACCGCACTGTCGGCAACTCATGTAGATGGCTGCAGCCGTCACGTTATGGATCGATCTTCCCCGAATCAGTCTCTTCTTTATCGCGCGCCTATAGATCACCGAGGCGGTCTCGAGAAGGTTCTTCGGAAGATTCAGCGCTGAAGCCAGCTTGCTCAGTTCAGACAAGGCGACCGCTAAGTTTCGCTCGGTCGCATCCGAAACGCGTACTCTTCTCTGCCACTTGCGAAGCTTGTACATGTCGAGGCGCTCGGTCGCGGTCATCTGGCGGCCGCTCCCCCTCCTATCGCGCCAATCGATAACCGTCGAGAGGCCTTTGTCGTGGATGGTGTAGGTCAGGGGCGCGCCCGCGCGAGCCCTCTTGGCTCTCTGCTCGTCGTCAAAAGCCCGCCATTCTGGTCGGCTGTCAGCAAGCTTCTCAGCAATTACGCATCCGCAGCTGACACATACGATCTCCGCGGCGTCGTAGTCTCGCATCAGCTTCGAGCCGCCGCATTCAGGACACACACGAACCTTTGGCTGAGCCTGCACGGCTTCTCCTAGATCCGTTTGTGGCTCTTCCACCAGCTTCCCACCGTGTCAGTCTTCCAGGGCGTACACAAATCGTCCGATGATCGACTCTGGCTTCGAAACAGTCGGCTTTATTGAAACATAGGGTCCTGAAACCGGTCCGAGAATGTCCGTCACAACACCGATGTTCTTTAGTTTGCTGTCGCAGGCTTTCGTGCCAGGCCTTACGAACTTTGGAGGATCGAGTTTCACTATCAGGGCGCGGCTTTTCGAGAGATGAGTCACCTTGCCCAGCCGTCTCAAATCCTCGCCGTCACTCCGCGCGGGTGCGTCTGCAACGGCGCTGCAGCTTATATAAACGTCTCGTCTCGCATCAAATCGACCATTCATGTCTCGATTCTAAGATTTTTCTTCGAGCCTGTTGAGAAAACGTCATCAGAATCACAGAAAACTCTGCGAGCTTCAAGTTTCATTTTTTCTCGACATCACCGAGTTCCGCCACAGACCGGTTTCCTCTAAGCCGATGGTGACAACAATCTGAATCTTGGCGTACGGTCTCATCGATATTCCGATCAGGCGAGTGGATCTGTCTTGTACCACATAGTGGGTCTAAATCTCATGCGGCTCGAACTCGATTACGATCAAGACTTGGGCTGTTGAGTGCTCAGTTGAGAAAAAGATTCAAAATCCTTGCGAAACCTATTCGCGACGATGTTGGTTCACTTTCGAAAGAACTGCTATGCATGTCAGAGAAGACCATGGAAGAGAAGTTCGACAATTATGCGCGGGATCGCTTCCCGTTTACGTACAACATGAAGTTCATCGCTGAGAGGTTCGGAGCAGGTACGGAGCACTACTCGAGCTCTCAGCGCGCTTCGAGTCCACTCCGATTTACGAGGAGACTCTACGGGAGGCAGAGCTCGTCAAGGTGGACCTTCATTCAGCGAAGAGAATCATACGCTCGATCGCCGATGGAGCAATCACAGTCGTCCCTGTACTGTCGGAAGAGTCTGCCACTCCGCAAGCGTTCCACATGCTAAACAAGCTGGTCGAAGTCCCTGAGATGGTGGCGCCCGAGAGCACAAAGAAGGACAACCTGTCGCGCATGAGAATGGCTCTGCTAGCCCAGAGGGTGCAGCTCGTATGTTTGCAATGCGGCTCCACCACGCCTGAGGAACGGACGGAGCAACTTCCGGACTTTCCTAAGTGTTCGGAGTGCGGATCAGGCTTGCTGGCGCTAAAGAACAAGATTAGAGGAGACGTGCCACAGATCCTACAGAAGTGGAAGGCGAAAGAGGAACTCGCAGAAGAAGAGAAACGAAGCTTGAGTCAGGCACGACGGACAGCTGACCTAGTCCTCTCTTACGGGAAACAGGCAGTGGTGCCCTTGCTGACGTGGGGGGTGGGTCCCCAAACGGCGGCTAGCATACTCGCTAGAATGCGTACGCAGGATGAGGAGTTCTACGCCGACCTATTGAAAGCTAAGCTCAAGTACATTCAGACCCGCCCCTTCTGGGACCGAGCGTAAGACCCGCTCCGGAGCAGAGGAGATGGGTGAACAAGAACCCCGAAACTTTTTACGGCGCTAGAAGGTTCGCTACCCGCTCCGGAAGAACTCGCGGTTGATCAAGGGCATAGCTCTGACGAACTTCATGTCGTACGAGAACGCGTACGTCCCCCTAGAGTCAGGGCTGAACTTGATCTGCGGACCGAACGGGGCAGGAAAATCCTCGCTCCTCCTTGCGATCTCAGTGGTCTTGGGGCAGACATACACGGAGCGAGCCAGGCGTCTGAGCGATTTGATAAGGCGAGGTACGGACGAGGCCCGCATCACCCTCCAGCTGGACAATCGCCCAAGACAGCAGGGCAAACCGTTTCCTCAGTACCATGTTGATACTGTCACCGTGACCCGCGTCCTCAAGCGAAACGGTAGCTACCAGTACTTAGTTCAAGATCATCCGGTCACGAAGATTGAAGTGACCAGCGCCCTGGCAAGGTACGGTCTGAACCCAAACAACATTCTCATAATCATGCATCAGTTGATGGTCGGAAGGTTTGCATCCATCCCGCCCCACGAGAAGCTCAAGATGCTCGAGGAGGCGGTTGGATTCCAGTCCTACCGCGCAAATGTCCTCGAAGCGCAAGAGCGCCTTGCGAAGGTTGCGAGCGAGGAAGAATCTCTGGCTCAAGTCTTGGAGTCGACAAAGGAGACCCACGAGTACTGGCGAAGAGAATATGAACGGTTCCTCCAGAAGAGAACACTGGACGCCAAGCTTGCCGAGCTCAGGAGAGAGATGGCGTGGGCGAGAATACAGAAGCGAGAAGAAGCTCTCCTACGCATCCAAGAAAAGATCGAATCACGCGCCAGAATGATCGAGACGGCCGATCAGAAGATCCTTGAAGCAGACCAATCTCTCAGGCATCGTCAAGAAAGGTTCGACAGGCACCTGAAGGATAGATTCGAGCTATACGGGAAGTATCTTGAGCTAGTCCGCCAAGAGGCCACAGCGGCCTCGACGCTCGAATGGGTTCAGAGATTCACGGAAGAGGCTCACAAACGCCTCTTTCCAGACCTTGGCGGTGGAGACACCGGATCATCTGACCTAGCCTCGGAAGATGCGAATCAAGGTGCAAAGATTCACCTCGCGATGAGGGAGTGGCTTGCCGATTTGGATCGGGTCCGAGTCGACACGGAGGGAAAGCTAGGCAGGACTCGAGAGAGACTGCAGGCAAGGGAGAACGAGCTTCACGATCTGGACGCTCGGGTAGAAGGCGAGCTGTCCCGCCTGATAGACGCCAGGGTTGACACTCAAGTTCTTGCCTTCAAGAGGAAGATGCTCAGCGAGCAGCTGGCAGATCTGGAAGCTCAGCGAAGAATGCTGGATGAAGAACTGGAGCCGCTTAGGGCCAACGCCGAGAAGATGGGCTCACGATTCCAGAACCCGAGGAAGATCAGCGATATAATCATGGACATTGGTGCAACTGAGGAGCAGCTTCGACCTCTTGCTCACCTCTCTGAAGATGTGGAGAAGATGTACGCGTCATACACAACGATGTACGAGGATCTACGCGGAAAAACAGAGCAGCTGGCTAGAAATAGGCAAGAGGTGATCTCTGAGGTCGAGAAGCGGCTTGAACGGTGGAGAGAGGTTATGTCCGCCTTCCTGCGCTCGCTGGAAACACGGTACAACGAGATCCTCCAAGAGGTTGGGGCGGCGGGTCAACTGAAACTTGGCGTTGGAAGAGATGTTAACCAAGCGGGACTTGACATCCTAGTGGGATTCAAAGGTGTCTCTCCCACACGCCTTGATTCCTTCACTCAGAGCGGCGGCGAAAGAAGCATCGCGCTAGTGGCCTTCCTGCTTGCACTACAGCAACATATTGCCTCCCCGTTCAGAGCCATCGACGAGTTTGATGTCCACATGGACCCTAAGAATAGAGAAGTCATCGCGAGGCTAATCGTTTCAAGCGCCAAGGGGCTAGGAGACACACAGTACCTAGCCATAACCCCAGGACAAGTGACGGTACCCGACACCGATGTCCGCGTAGTCGTTGTCCAGAACGTGGAAGGCGCATCGGTCGTGGCCGAGGTTAGGTAGATGACGTCATCGAGTGGCAAGGCGGAACGCCCCAGGTTGGCGTCTGGAAGAAGAGAACTCCGCGAACTCATCCAGACCTCTGAGGCGATAAGAGACCGAAAGTTCAACCCATTCTTCTTGGATGTCGGCCTCGCCGTTGAGACGCTCCGAAAGTACTTTCCTTTTTGGGATCATATTGAGGATCACTGTCTCGATGCTGAGACAATCAACCGCCTAGCGGAGGTGCTCGGCCTACAGAAGAGCCAACTCAGGTATCAGTCAAGCGCCCTCTACACGAACCCCGAGATGCTGGAGAAGAAGTTCCGCGTCCTATCTGTGAAACGACTAGGCGGGATCTTCTTGAAATCCTGGCACCCGTTGGTCGAGAGGGAGCAATTGAGCCTTGACGGAATACGAGAGGGGCTCCGCTACTGGAATCAGATGTTGTCTTTTGAGGAACGTAGGAAGAGACTGTCCTTCGGAAGAGCGACCCCGCCGACAGCCACGGATCTCGACTCACTCATCAAGTCGGGGATCCTGACCCGCGAAGAATTTGCGAAGAACCTGCGCAATCTGTGGGAGGAGCTCCGGACGCAGACCGGAGAAAACGGCTCTGTCGACTACTGGTCCTTCGTTCGGCGACACGCCTACCAGGAAACCGTAAAGCGTGCATACTACGTGAGCTTTCTGCTCACGTATGGATTTGCCAGAATGCTGCGTGATGCCAAGAGCATGAGACTTACCGCCCTAGAAACGCCAACTGGGAAGGCGGCAGCCGGAGCGGTCAGCTACCCGATTGCGATACCGATAACTAGTGAAAGGTAACTGAAGCCTCCCACATGTAGGGGCTGACAACCCGGACGTAAACACCTATGACATGGTGACGCCTCTCATCCGGGGAAAATGGTTTGGACGTGATGATCCACGCAAAACTCCGGTGGTGAGACGCGTTTCTACAGTGACAAGCTCAAGCATGCAGTTCATCTTCTCCTCTTCAAGCGAGGGAAGATGCCAGGAGCTAAGGAGTGGGAACTGAAGGCCCGCCTCGGCAAGAACTACAAGGAGGTGGTCAAGCAGCTGGATACTCTGCTCACTGATCTTGACCTCGAAGTCAAGAGAGTCGAGCCTGAGCAAACTCAAGCCAAGCAAGTCGGCGAGGGACAGCCTGGGGAGAGCTCAGATGACGCTCGATACCTGGTCACCCTGAAGGGAACACTCACCCCAAAGGAGGCGCGTCTGTCGGGGTGGCGAATCGACAACCTAGCTGCCCTTACCATGGCGATCGCCTATGTGGTTGCAAAACAAGGCAAGGCTCCACGGGAAGAGGTGGAGAAGCTTCTGGCTGAGAAGGTTGGCAGATGGAAAACCCTGACGCTCCTGGACACGTTCGTCAGAAACGGTTACCTGAGGGAAGATGAGGTAGGTTCCTTGACGCTGGGATGGCGGACAAAGTCTGAAGTGAATCTCAGGGACCTCATGACGCTGCTAGCGGAAACGGGGACCTAGGGCTTCGCCTCTGCTTCCAGAGATTTCTTGAGTTCGCCGACGAATAGGTTGGCGTACTTCTTTGCCTTAATCAAGCGGGAATACTCATGTTTGCGAATGCTCTCGGAGGCTTTCTTCAGCTCATCCTGCTGAGCATAGTGATCGTGGATCTTGCTGCGGCTCAAGACCGTAAGCACTTTTCCGACATAGAACCCGTCAAGGTTCTGGCCCTTGCACATTGGACATGTGCACGTGAGCTTGTTTCCGTGCAGTTCAGACCATTCTTTTCGTTTGAAGACTCCCCATCCCGACTTGTCAAAGACGTTGATCTTGTCCTTTGTCAGCGGAACCGGCGGCGGGGGCACCACCCACCTGGAGAAACTGTTTACCCCAAAATACGGCATAAGCATGCCCTGCGAGCTGGGCATCATGCGACGAGCAAACCTGATCTTCGGCGGAACCTGGAAGGCGTGGATCCACATCCCTGGATCTTTCTTCTTGATCTTCTCGACGGCCCTGAGTGAGTAGTAGTGGAAGCCCCCCCTCATGTCAACCCCCATCAGGGGGAACTTGCCCTTGACGATCGGGGCAGAGAACAGTTCGAACTCTCGCTGAGTCTCTGACGCCTGGACAACTGGCATTATCGGCTTGTCGATGCCCTTCTGATCCATCCATCTCTCCGTGAACTTCAGAAAGGAAGCGAAGTCATCGGGGCTTATGCCAGCGGCCTGCTGGACCGTAACAATATCCATGTCTGCGAAGTACTGAAGGTCAAGTAGAGTTCTCAGATCTTCTGCCTCGGTGTACGAAGCCTCGCCTTTGAAAACCAAGAACAGAACTCTTGCGACATCCTCGAATCCTCCCGATTCACGTGAGAGTCTACGTGCAAGGCTCCGGAGAGATTCGTCCTCTTTGAGGACCTTCTTGAGCGAGTCGGGGTACATGAGCTTAGCAGAGACGACCACTTCTCCTGGAAGAGTATCCTTTGTACCTACCATGCGAGTTGCATTCAGCTCGGCTGTTGTGGCGAACTTGTTCGGAAGAGCGGCTGAGACCTTCCCGATGCGGAGGATTCCGGCATTTGCTGAGGTCGTCTCGTCGCTGGCTTGATCCTCAATGGATACTTCAACCATGGTAACTCACTAGGTCGCATAGTCGTCTCTCCGTCACCCAATTTAAGTTGAGTGTGGCTGCGCATCGTCGAAGGCTATCTGAAGGGTGACTTTTCCGTTTCCTGCCGAGATATTCATGGAGCGTATGCCGTAGTCATCTCGCATCTTCAACATGCGGCCTATGAGACGGGCCCTGCTGCTTGGAATCAATGTCTCCCTGGTCTCCTCTCTTTCTGCGCCGCATCTTGAGCAGACCCACCGGAAGGTCTTCAAGACGCTGTTAGGGTCCGAGGGGGAAGCGTTGTAGCGTATAGAGAAACTTGTGTGCTTGACGAGGGATTTGCATTGCTGGCATAGGTGTGTCTCCACAACCTGCAGGACTCTTCCGTCTCGGGTTATCACTGCAACTCAGCCTTCGTAGAAATGTCTGACAACAGAGTTGGCTATATTCCGGAGAGACGGCTGAAACTGGACGCTCATGGAGCCATCGTAGCTTGTCGTGAGATCCTTGGGATGTCAGCAAGTGAACAGGTTGGATCTTGAAGGAGCCCTCAGTTGCGGGTGATAATGTTTCTAGCCAGCCGGCGCCCCGTCCTTCATCACAAGTTTTCCGTCGACGTAGAGTTCGCCTTGTTTCATGCTCTTAATCATGTCAAGATGGCTTGACGCCTTGTTGATGCCGTGATGCGCCCCGGTATTGTTGCCAATCGCAATGTGGATTGTACCGTAGGTCTTTTCGTCCACTATTATGCTGCCGCCGGTGTATTCGGCGCCCGGGTTGCAGCCTATCCCGAGCTCAGCGATCCGATCCTTATCACCGCTATTCGCATCAAGGAACTTGATGAATCTGTCTGAACCACCGTCAGCGGTTACCCGAACTACCTTTCCATTGACGAATTTCAGGCGCAGGTTATTTATTTTCCCGAAACCCGGGACTGCAACGTTCTCGAATAGGATGGTTCCGTTTGCGGTCGTCCCAAGTGGCGCGACAAACACTTCACCGCAGGGAATGTTCAGCCCTACGTTTCCGAGCGATGCCGGCAAACATCCATCGACCTTTGAAACCCTTATGTATTCGCCGCGCAGACCTACGAGCGAAACTTACCTCTACTTCAAATGGTGAAGGCGATGAGCGAAGGAGTCGAGCTCCCACCTCAAGTTCAGGAAGAATTGGCTAGGCTTCAACAATTGCAGCAGACGCTCCAGGCTGTTGTCGCGCAAAAGCAGCAACTTGAGATTGAGATGACAGAGACCGACAGAGCATTGTCGGAACTAGAGAAGGTGACTGGCGAAACCCCCGTTTACAAGAGCGTCGGGAGCATCCTAGTCAAGGCAGACAAGGAGGCCCTGCTGACGGAACTGAAAGAGAAGAAGGAGCTTCTCAACACGCGAGTCACTGTCCTCGGAAGACAGGAAGAACGAACACGCGAGAGGATCAAGGAAGTCCAGCAGAAACTCCAAGAAAGGCTACGGGCACCAAAAGCGTCAGAATAGTTCTGTCAGCGATTCCCCGGGTTTGGCATCAAGCGGGATCAGGCGTGAGTATTCAGCTTCGCCGCGCCCCAACGGACGAGGAGATTGAAGCAATCTGCACCGCAGCCGAGGAAGGCGCTCGGAGGTTCATACTGTCCACGATCCCCTTGAAAAAAGTCGAAGACCTAGATCTCAAAGTTGAGGCCGTTGGTGACAAGCCTCTTTCGCTAAGCGTTGAAGTTGCGGTCGAAACGGAGCTTGAGAATCCTGATTTACATAAGACCATTGATGGGGCAACGGATGCAGCTTTTGCCGCGGCAGAGGCGAAGGTTCGGGAGCTGGGCCTATGCGATATTTTAGGCAAATGATGAGAACGGTCAAGGCTTCCAAGAGGGTTCTGATACTTGGTCATCAGAACGCAGACCCCGACGCCGTCTGTTCAGGATACCTACTTGCAAGACTCCTCAGACGAGCAAACAAGCGGTTGAAACCGGTCGTGGTTTCTCCGGATGGTGTCAGCAAAGTCTCTGCTCGCATGCTGGAGCATCTCCGCTTCAGGGTTGCGCAAGACGCGCAGCCGACCGAGTTTGATGTGGTCTTCACTGTTGACACGAACACGCTCCAGCAACTGGGCAGCCTTAGGGAACCCGTCGAGAAATCTGGTAGACCCCTGATTGTGATTGATCATCACGCTGTTCATGCTGACACTCGTGATCGTGCGAAAATTCTGATATCAGATGAAGAGGCCACCTCCACATGCGAGATCGTATACCAACTCTACAAAGCCATGAGAGTTGAGCCGACCAGGCGGGAGGCACTTGCAGCCTTTCTTGGACTCGCCTATGAGACCGGCCACTTCGCGATCGCGACCACGAAGTCTCTGAGACTTGCCTGCGAGCTTCTTGACCATGGCGTCGATGGTACGAAGGCGCTGAATATCATTCGAGTCCCAATGGACAATTCGGAACGTATTGCCAGAATCAAGGCGGCCAAGCGTTTGAACTGGCAGAACATTGGCGGCTGGATTATCGCATCCTCCACGGTGAGTTCGTTTCATGCGTCGGTCGCACGATCTTTGATCGGGTTGGGAGCTCAGCTGGCCATCGTCGGCGGAGAGAAGAACTCCGGATTGACACTAAGCTTCCGCTCCACCAGCGAGTTCTATTCGGGAACAAAGTTGCACCTCGGCCGAGATCTCGCAGCGCCCCTCGGTGAGAGTATGAAGGGTGCAGGAGGAGGTCATTCCACCGCTGCGGGGGCCACGGTGCAAGGCAATCTCGACGAAGCAATCGGGAAATGCGTTGAGCTGTTCAGAGCATTCCTTGATCGAAGCAGAAAGTCAGCCGAATGAAAGGCTATATGCCGCACCCAGGATATGGCGCGCAACTCGAAAGAAAGTAGTTACTCACAAATGGTTGAGCGAACGCTGGGCGGCGAGGTTGCGAGGGCTTGTCGATTATTCGAGCGAATCATCTGACTTTCACGTACACGGGCGCATCCAAGCCGTCGATTCAGGATGTCTCGATGGATGTATCCCCTGGAGAGTTTGTTGTCTTCACAGGTCCGAGCGGATGCGGGAAGACAACGATCTGCCGCTGTCTGAACGGACTGATCCCGAACTTCTACTCAGGAGACTTCTTCGGAGAGCTTGTGGTCGACGACCTGAATGTGAAGGAGCACACAACGGCCGAGATGGCAGCCCACGTAGGCTTAGTCTTCCAGAACCCCGAGAACCAGCTGTTCTCTCTGAGCATCGAAAGAGACGTTGCTTTTGGCCCTGAGAACATGGGGCTTAGCAGGGAAGAGACTCGGAAACGCGTCGACTGGGCCCTTGAAGTGACTGGGATAACCGCGCTCAAAGACAAGCCTCCATACGAGCTGTCAGGTGGTCAACAGCAAAGAGCAGCAATTGCGGCTGTTCTCGCAATGCAACCCAAAGTGATCGTTCTCGACGAACCGACATCCTTCCTAGATCCAAGATCAGCCTTGGAGATCCTTGAAGTCATCTCCAACCTCAACAGACAGCTGGGGATTACCATAATCCTTGTCGAGCACAGACTGGACATCGTCTCGAAGCACGCAAACCGAGTCATCGTGATGGACGACGGAAGGATCGTTCTAGACGGAGACCCACGCGATGTCTATGGAGAGCAAGCCCGGTTGATTGGAATCGGCCTTCCACGGGTGACCACGCTCTTCAACCTCTTGCGAAAGGAGGGCCTTGAATTCTCGCAGACCCCGATCACTGTTGATGAGGCAGCACGAGAGCTGAGGAAGATGCTGAGCCCATGATCCAAACCGAGGACCTGAGGTTCGCCTATCCCAGTTCTCTGGAGGTGCTTCGCGGCATCGACCTGACCATCAATGATGGGGAATTTGTTGCGATCATGGGAGAGAACGGTGCGGGAAAGACAACCCTGGTGAAGACTTTCAACGGACTCCTCATGCCGACCGCGGGAAGAGTGAGAGTCGACGGTGTGGATACGCGCGAATCCAGCGTCGCCAAACTCTCGAAAGATGTGGGGTTGGTGTTTCAGAATCCAGATCATCAGCTCTTCTCCGAAACCGTCCGTGAGGAGCTAGCTTTCTCCCTTCGGAACTTTGGCTACGGCGAGGAAACCATTGAGCGCCGGGTCACGACCATCCTTGAGACCCTCGACCTCGCTCGATACACCGAGTCCTCGCCCTTCGTGCTAAGTGGGGGCGAAAGGAAGAGAGTAGCCCTGGCTGCCGTGTTGGTCTGGAACCCGAAGCACATCATACTCGATGAGCCGACTATCGGTCAAGACTACCAGCAGAAAGACCGCCTTAGGAACTTCATAGTGCAGCTAAACTCCCAGGGAAAAACGGTCATAATCATCACTCATGATGTCGAGTTTGTGGCAGAGTGTAGACCTCGAATCGTCCTGCTCTCCAAGGGCCTTGTCCTTGGAGACGGCCCATCGGACGATCTTCTGTCAGACGAGCAACTGCTCAAGAAGGCTTCACTTACGCGGCCGCAGATTGGCGAACTCATGCACAAGCTGAGGGACTTCGGATTGCCCGATACAGCGATAAATGCCTACTCTGCCGAGCACGCGATCTTGCAAGTACTAGGGAGGAAAAGGTGAGTGTCACTCAAAATTTTTGACGGCTTCAAGTTTGCGAAGCTTCCGACGCCAATCCACAGGATGGACCCGCGCGCGAAATTCATTTTGACAATCGGATTATTCGTCATCGCTCTTCTGTTTTCGAACATCTACGCGCTAATAGTCATCTTCCTCATCCAACTCCCGATCGTCTACGCGGCGAAGACGTGGAGGAGATGGGCGGCATCGATGAGGGCGGGCGTCTTTCTCGCTGTCCTGATATTCATCATGAACTTCGTCTTCGGATCAACGCTTGTATTCTCGGCGGCGATGACGCTGAGGTTCCTCTCACTGATGTCGGCCTTCTCTCTCTTCTTCATGACAACCTCGCCCGACGACCTAGGGTTGGCGCTCGAACAAGCACGTGTTCCGTACACGCTGTCCTTCACATTCACGACAGCAGTTAGACTTGTACCCACCATGGCACTTGATGCACAAACAGTCATTGATGCTCAACGATCTAGAGGGTTGGAGTTGGACAAAGGCAACTTCATGAAACGGATCAGAAACTACATACCCATTCTGATTCCCCTGATTGTGTCTGCGATTAGGAGAAGCATTGAGCTTGCTGAAGCCCTTGAGTCCAGAGGGTTCGGCGCTAGCCCAAACCGCCAACCCCTAGTCGTCCTTGAGATGAAGAACACAGACTACGCTGTCGTTGCTTTGACATTCCTCATGCTGACCTTGGCAGTCTACGTGTATCTATTCGTGCGGCTCCCCACGCCTAGCATTCCGATTACAATGCCGAAGATCCTACCGTGGTTCTGACTGGGAAACGCTGCGGCTTGCCCACGAAAACAAGCGATCTGCAATACGAACAATCTCCGGACCACTTGACGGCAAGAGTAAAGAGCGTTGCCCGCCTTCTATCGTGAGAACGGGGTCAATTTGGGGCTCACCGCGTATCGACACGCTACGGAGGATCTCGTAGAGAGTGTGCGAGAGTCCCTTTCTCGAGTGGACCTGAATCAGGTGGAGAAGATGGTCGGGGAGATGCTCGCCTCCACTGATCGGCGCATACTTGTCTTGGGGGCTGGAAGATCAGGCCTGATTGGACGAGCGTTCGCGATGCGACTCATGCATCTTGGTTTTAGAGTCTACGTCATCGGAGAGACTATCACCCCATCGGTCGGAAAAGGGGACCTGATTGTCGCGCTTTCAGGATCCGGCTCAACCAAACTCGTGGTCACTGCTGCGGAGATTGGAAAGACCGTTGGTGCTAGGATCATCGCGATAACCTCTTATCCTGACTCGGACCTCGCGAAGCTTGCTGATCATGTTGTGACCATCAAAGGGCGAACGAAGGTCGCGGATGAGACGGATTACTTTCTACGGCAGCTCATGGGCGAGCATGAGCCGATGGCTCCGCTTGGGACCGTCTTCGAGATCAGCTTGATGACGTTCCTAGATGGGATCGTCGTTGAGCTTATGCGCCGCCTTGGCCTGACGGAGAGTGAGCTCAGGAAGCGACACGCCACAATCGAGTGAAAGAGTTGCTCCGTAGCGGGTAGGAAGCATAATCCTGCCGCACATCCCTACTGGCGCCCAGTGGGGTCAGTAACTGTCGGAAATGCGCTGGGTGTCTTCTTCATACTTTCGGGAGAGCTAGGCTAAGTAACTGTTGACGGCCTTCACGTCGAACCGATCGGACTCGAGGATTGATCGTATGAAGCTGAAGAGTTTCGTCCTCCTGTCCCTCGAGAGGGTCGGGTACCAGATTGGGCTTGCGACGACCAGGCCCCTCCACGCGTAGAAAGGCTGGATTACTTCAAGCAGCTCCTCGTCCCCCGTCCTGTCCAAGTAGCTCTTCATAAATAGCTCATACATTTGTTCGAGTGGGCCAGCTAGTTTTCCATGTGCTTGGAGTGAGAACAAGATGTAGTTGATTGACATGGCGGCGATGTCGTCTGCAGGTTCGCCCCACTCGCCTCGGCTTCTGTCCAGTGCCGTGAAATCTGTTCCCTTTCGAAACATGATATTGAAAGGATGGAAATCGCCGTGGACTCTGCATAGACGATACGACTTGTTCTTGAGCTTCCACCTCCACTCGACGGATCTCTTCTCAATGTCTTGTAGCTCGCTCTGCTCCACGAAGTCTACACCACTCGGATAGCTGTCGATCATGCCCATGATGCACTCCCCGTGGCCGATCAGATCTCTTGCCCTGCGGACGTACAAGTCAGGTGCATTCTTCTTGACTGCGTGGACGCGAGCAATGTAGTCTGAGAGAGCGGTACATCGCCTCACATCCATCTTTGTCAGGATGCCGGAGTCTCTTATCCTTGCGAGGTCTTCATGATACCCTTTGCCCTCAACCCTCTCAACGAAGATGAAGAACTCCGAGAAGTCGCCCAACGACTTGAGCTCCCCTTTGTTCGTGAATATGCCGACGTCAAGCGATCGAACGTGCCTGGGTAGTCGATTGAAAGTGGAGTGAGCGAGCAGAAGCGACTGTGCTCTGTCAGATGGAAAGTCGTGACCGAAAATGCCCGGGCTCATCGTCTCGACGACGCCGCTCATCTCCTTTCCGCCAACCTCGTACACGATCAGGTAGGGGGTGCCGAAGCCGAAGGCCTTGAGCTTCACGACAGGCCTTCGCCTGCTTGCCTTCCCCAACTCCTCTACACTGACGATCTTCACGTTCTGCCTATGCAGTGAACCGAGATAATCCCCTAGTGCACCAACTCTCAGAACGGCCATCCTGCACGCTTCCGGTCAAGGTAGGTGTGTGCTCTCTACAAAACACTAGCGTTCGCAGCTCTTGCCTGTCGACCTGCACCGAACTTTGTCCGGATGACGTTGACTATTCTCTCGGCGCATTCATTGGGTCCTAGCTTTGAGGTGTCTAAGGTGACTTCGGGAGAGAGGGGCTCCTCGTAGGGCACACCAAGTCCAGGGACCGTCTTGCTGACGCCTTTCTTGGCTTTCAGGTAGATCCTCGATGGTGCGCCGAATTTCCTCTTCCTTCTCATCTCCCGCCTCATACAAAGTTCAAGCGGACACTTTAGGTAGACTTCAGCGAAAGACCTGATGCTCATCCTTGCAGCGTCACGGTAGCTCCTCCTGTTGCCGGTCGCATCGATGAGGACGTTTACGTTATTCTGCGTCAGTAGGTTGGCAACAAAAACAAGCGCTCCATAGACTACTCTTCTTTCCTTCCCGCTATACTTTGGGCGAGGCGTGAGTACGTTTCTCAGCATCTCAACTGAGAGCAACTGGGTGTGAATGTGCTGCTTGAGGAGTCTTCGCGCCACGATATGGGCGATCGTGGATTTACCACTACCAGGCAATCCGGTTATCCAAATCGCCCACCCAACCATGTTGAAACCCTCAGAAGTGACCCAGAAGCTGTCGTACTAAGCGAACAAGACATTCGATGTTTGAAGGTGCACAGTGAAAGGCTTTTCTGTAGTTGCTAGGCACGTGTCACGGACGAAGACGGAGATGTCTCTCCTAGTTCGAGATTGCTCGTGGATCGTGACTCAGAACACATCGAGGAACGTTCTGAAGAACATGTCTGTCTACGTTGAGGATGGACGAATTGCGGAGATCGGGAAGAAAACGTCCCGTGACGCCGATCAGATTCTAGACGCCGAAGGCATGATCCTGCTTCCCGGTTTGGTGAACACGCACACACACGTCCCGATGGTAATCTTCAGAGGATATGCGGACGATCTGCCACTGCAAGAGTGGCTCAGCGAAAAGATCTGGAAGCTTGAGCCTAACATGACAGGCGAGACCTGTTTTTGGGGTACGATGCTCGGCTGCCTAGAAATGATCGCATCAGGGACGACGACCTTCAACGACATGTACTTCTCCGTTGAAGACGTGGCACGTGCCGTAGAGAAATCTGGCATGAGAGCGGTTCTCTCAGCAGTTATCTTGGAGGTGACCTCGGATCGGAAACTTCAGAAAGAAAACGCCAGCAAAGTGCTCGACTTTTTGAAGGACATGAGAAATCCTCTCATCTCCGCGGCGACGGCACCGCATGCGGTCTATTCATGCTCAGAAGAGACTCTTCTCTGGGCGAAAGAGCGAGCTGACAGGGAACAATTGTCCGTCCACATTCACATCGCAGAGATGAAGAACGAGCAGGCTGACATGGAGAAGAAGCGCGGGCTGAAGGTCGTGGAGTACCTAGACAAGATCGGGTTCCTCGGCCCCAATGTTATTGGCGCTCACTGTGTGTGGTTGAGCAGGAGCGAGCTCAAGCTCCTGGGCCGGTCAGGGACCAAGGCTGCTCATTGCCCAGTGTCGAACATGAAGCTTGCAGTTGGCGCGGCGGCGCCGCTCCCAGAGATGATTCAGAACGGAGTCGGCGTCGGCCTAGGCACCGACGGTGCTGCGAGCAACAACACTCTGGACATGTTCCAGACGATGAAGTTCTGCGCTCTCCTACACAAACATTCCCACTGGGATCCTACAGTAGTTTCAGCACAGACGACGCTAGACCTCGCAACCATCGAGGGAGCGAGGGTGCTAGGAATGGAAAAGCACATCGGAAGCATAGAGGTGGGCAAAGCTGCTGACCTGATCCTCGTAGATACTCGTTGTCCGAACTTGATGCCTATTCACGGGAAAGACACAGTCATCTCTGACCTGGTCTATTCAGCAAGCGGCGCCAACGTCAGTACCACAATTGTCAACGGCCGAATCTTGATGGAAGACCGACAGTTCAGGACGCTAGAGCTGGACGACGTCGCAGAGAACGTGAACCGGGTAACAAGGGATCTACTCACTGCCTCAGGAGGCACCTAGCTTCGCTTGTCGGCAAGTTCAGCACGACCGATATTCAGATATCCTGAATCTCCTTTCCAGACAGGCTCCGCCTGAACGATTCGAATTCTCTTGGTGAAGATCGGCGCGTCGATCACGAAGGTCTCGGCCTCACCTCCCTCGAAGGCGAGGTTGATGCCATGCTTCTCGGCGATCCCTTCCAACTCGCATAAAGCCTCGAAGTCAATAACCCGTCCGAGCCAGCTTCGGTTCAGGCCCATTGCCATACATCCGGTGATGATGAATTCGAATCCCATCTTGATCTCCTCGGCAAGTAATTGTGCGGGATTGATCCGCCACAGGGGGGCGAAGGATCGGATTCCTAAGTGATCGCAGATCCGGTCGATTCGAGACCTTTGATACTCGCTCGCGATCGCCCCTGTGACGACGCATTCGATCCCCTTTGAGGCAACGAGCCTTGAAAGCGACTCTTGGAGCGCGGCAAGCTCTTCCTCCTTTATTCCCAAGGTCTTGGCGGTGACCAGCGGTATGCCGAGCGCTTCCGCCTGAAGACCAGTCCACTCGACGCCGGGGCGATGGAACATCCACGAATCCCTTTGCTGGGGAAACATCGTCAGTAGGCAGATCAAATCATGGGCTTGGTGGATTGCATGCCACAGAGCGAATGTGCTGTCCTTACCTCCGCTGAAAAGCAGACATGTCCTCAAGATGAGCGCCTCTCAGAATCGCTTTTCAGACGTGACAAACTCGCTTAATCTTTGGTCCAAGAATGTGAGCACTTTGTGCATCTTAGGTGCTCTATCGACCTCTCCTGCCTGATTCCCGCATGTTCTCCTGAAACAACAGAGACACGGCGAAACGCTTCGAGATTCCCACATCTCGGGCATCTTTGGGTAACCTTCACATACCCGACCTCTGATTGGCCGATCACATCTACCGGAGAAGGATAACGGTTACCCATGTGTTTGACTTCAATTATTCGTTCCTGAATTTCACTTCCACATTGAACACATGAGAAACCTTTGGTAGTCTTTCGCATGTACGATCCGCATTTCTCACAGAACTTCATGTGCTCACTCCCATGTCCCATGCACCGTCGAGATCAATGCGGCCCCAGTTTTCGTCCGCGAGGCAAGAACGCATCCCATACTTCGCCGACGCCTACCAGCCGAGAGTACCCTTTCTAGCGAACTGTTGGTTGTACAGGTCCCGGAGTCTCTGCAATCTGTCTATGTCATCGACGTTCTTGTCGTCCCTGATTCTAGTGATCCTTGCGAATCTAAGAGCGAAACCTGACTTGTAGTGAGGGCTTCGCTGAATCTCGTCATACGCCACTTCTACAACAATCTGCGGCTTGACGTTGACCGTGAATTCGGTTTGTGAGGATCTCAGCTCTTGGAGTCTCCTAGTCATCTCGGTGAACTCGTCGTCTGTCAAGCCTTTGAAGGTCTTTCCTACGACTAGGAGCTCGCCTGTATCCTCATCTCGCACTGCCAGATGGTAATTCGACAACCATCCGGTTCTACGGCCATAACCCCAGTCTGCCGCGACGATAGCCAAGTCCAGTCTTTCCGCCATCTTCAGCTTGAACCATCTCTTTCCTCTCTTTCCAACCTCATACCTGCCATCCAGCGCCTTCGCCATCAGGCCCTCGTGTCCCTCAGAGAGCGCCTTGTCAAAGAGAGCCTGAATTTCGCGCTCGTCAGCGCTGATGATCCGCGGCGCCAACAAGTCTTGGGAAACCTCTCGTTCAAGGCTCTCTCGCCTCTCGGCATAGCTTCTCTGAATCAGCTCCTCGTCGTCAAGGAGCAACATGTCGAAAAGGTGTAACTGCAGTGGGATCTTGGTGGCGGCCCCAGCGATGTCATGCACACGTGTGAACCGTCGCATCAGATCTTGAAACGGCAACGGCCTTCCGCGGCTGTCCACCGCAACCACCTCTCCCTCAAGAAGTGCCTTCTCGCTTCGCACCCTATCCTTGGCAAGAATCGTGATTTCCGGAACGCTCGAGGTGACATCAGTCAGCCTTCTGCTGAAGATGCGTACCTCATCGCCTCGCTTGTGAATCTGTATTCGTGCACCGTCGTACTTGTATTCGAATGCAGTCCCGCCTTTGTGAGATTCAAGGATTTCTCGAATACTAGTCGCCATCTCTGCCAGCATAGGCCTTACAGGATTGAATAGAGCGATCTTCACTGAGACTATAGCATTTGGGTTTGTGAGGGCTTGTTCCGCAAGGGTTCCGATGTCTCCCATGATCATGTATGCCCGACGGACCTTATCCAAGCTTAGCTTCGAAGATGCTGCAATCGCCGCGAGGAGAACCCCATCTACCGCGCCAAGTTCCATCTCACCTGAGAGCAAGCGGAACGCGTATTTCTTCTCAAGATCGTTAAATCTCGAGAACAGTCCCTGCAGAAGATTCTCAGCTCGCTGTTGCCTGTCCTTCCCACTCAGAATAGAAAGCGAGTCGAAAGTCTTGCCAACATCAAGCAAGCTGAGCCCCGTCTCTGATGGAAGTAGGGAAGATTGCAGCGTCTCCGCTCTCGCGAGCTTCCAGAGAGTCGCCCCGCCCACGCGGAGCCGCTTCATCTCCCGCTCACCGAACACGCGCCCAGTCAGGAACCTTACCGCAACCGCAACCTCTCCGGCCTGCAGAGAGGAGATGAAACCTGAGATCAGCCGAACCTTCTCGTTCCGGCTTCTAGTTGCCTCTAGACTACGACACAGTTCGGCGAAAGCCCGAAAAGAAGTCAGGGAGACCATATCTCGCATCAACGCATGTGGTCTTCAGCTTGGTTTGTTGGGATTGCGAATTCTACTAGCGAACTCTCCGCAGAGTTGACTAGTAGAATCTCACCACGCAAAGCGACTATCTGAGACCATTTCTGTTTGTGATTCCTGCAGAACTGGCCGCAGGCTCTTACCCTTCTCGACTGGCGGATGCATGAAGCAGCCAGCGATGCTCACCCGTCCAACCAGTGCCTGAGACCCAGTTCCGATCTTCGTCTGGATATGGCTTTCATTCT
>Ga0129297_10000116_pt1 | contig 36102 bp, 31 predicted proteins | sample I18A1metaG_FD_94708 | JGI IMG/M metagenome (GOLD analysis project Ga0129297, IMG submission 94708) | Lake sediment bacterial and archeal communities from Gulf of Boni, Indonesia to study Microbial Dark Matter (Phase II) - ​I18A1 metaG | ecosystem: Environmental > Aquatic > Freshwater > Lake >... | reverse complement strand
TTCTGGGTATACGTGGTCGAAGCCGAAGCCCTTAACGATCGGTGGGGAACACCCGGGAGACCTATGCGTCCTGAAAAGCGGGAAAGTTCTTTTAACCTTCGGACATAGACATGTGCCCTACGGCATACAGGCGGTCATAAGCCCGGACCAAGGGAAAAGCTGGAGACTGGACCGGAGCGCCGCACTCGTCTCTTACGCAACTAACACGGACTGCGGGTACCCGAGCACGGTTCAACTAGATGACGGGATGATCTACACAGCCTACTACGCCACAACATGCTTAACATTCCGCGAATTCGGCATCCACGCAGCAGGCGTAGCTTACAGAGAAGATGTCTTCACATAATGTATCGGAGTGTTACCTTCAAGTGGTTAAAAGGCGGAGAAAGGATGAAAAATAAATAAATGTTACAGAAGAAGCCTTAAGATCGTTAGCCTTAAGAATCGCCTTCCCTCCTATAATATCAAGCGTGTCAAATAGGATGTTTAATTTGAAGGATTGATCGCATGATCAATGAGCTTCCTGTTGAAAAGATTAGAAGAGAATGTGACTCTACGGCGTTAGGGTGTAAAACGACTGAGGATATGCCCCCTCTTGAAGGCATAATCGGACAGGATAGGGCTGTGAGAGCCCTGCAGTTTGGCTTAGAGATCAAGGAGAGAGGCTTTAACATCTACGCCGCGGGAAACCCCGGCACGGGGAGAACGACGGCGGTTAAGGGATTCTTGGAAAGGGTAGCGGTCGACAAACCTGTGCCCTCCGACTGGTGCTACGTCAACAATTTCCGCAACCCCTACGAGCCTAAGGCTTTAAAGCTTCCCCCAGGTAAGGGCAAGGAGCTTCAAAGGGCTATTAAGAAATTCATCGATGAAGCGCGGAGAGCGATCCCTAAGACGTTTGAAAGCGAGGACTACGCCGCTAGGAGGGACGCCTTGGTGAAGACTATGGATGCGCAGAGGCAGGAACTCTCAAGCCAACTCAACGTGAGGGCGCAGAGGGAGGGCTTCGTCATTCAAAGCACACCTATAGGTGTACTCATCATACCCGTGGTCAGAGGCAAGCCACTCAGCGACCAAGAGTTACTAGTCTTAAGCCCGGAGGTGAGGGATGAAATCCAGAGGCGTAGGGAGAATCTTCAAACGGAGCTTAGGAACGCGCTGAGGCAGTTAAGGGACGCTGAGAGGAGGACCGGTGATGAAATTCGTAAGCTCAACAGAGATGTGGCTCTCTACACTATAAGCCACCTCGTCAGCGACCTCGTTGACGAATACAGGGAGTTCCCAGAGGTGAGGGCTTACATAGAGGATGTGCGGGATGACATAGTCGAGAGCATCGATCAATTCCTCAGAAAGCCTGAGGCTGAGCCACAAACGCCTTTCCAAGCGCCGTGGATGAAGGAGATCCCCTTCAGGAAATACGAGGTGAACGTCATCGTAGACAACTCGGATCTAAAAGGAGCACCTGTGGTGATTGAGTTGAACCCAACCTACAGCAACCTCTTCGGGAGAATCGAGAAGGAAGCCCTCTTCGGGGCCTTGACAACCGACTTCACCATGATCCACGGGGGCTCCCTACATAAAGCCAACGGCGGCTACCTCGTCCTACCGGTTGAGGAGCTTCTACGCAACCTCTTCGCGTGGGACAGCTTGAAAAGAAGCCTTAGAAACGAGGAGGTCACGGTTGAGGAAGCAGGTGAACGCTTAGGGTTCATGACGACGAAGAGCCTTATGCCCCAGCAGATCCCCTTAAGCGTTAAGGTTGTACTCATAGGAACCCCGCTGCTCTACCAACTCCTCTACATCTACGACCCAGACTTCAAGGAGCTCTTCAAGGTGAAGGCTGACTTCGACACACAGATGGATAGAAACGAGGAGAACGTTTCGAGATACGCAGCCTTCGTATGCACACTCTGCCAGAAAGAGAATCTAAGGCATCTAGACGCCTCAGCCGTAGCTAAGCTTGTAGAACACGGCTCTAGGCTGGCTGAGGACCAGGAGAAGCTTTCAACACGCTTCGCCGAAGTCGCTGACATCGTCAGGGAAGCCAACTTCTACGCCGTTAAGGAGGGTTCAAGCTATGTGTCAGCCAGCCACGTGATGAAAGCCGTAGAGGAGAAGGTTTATCGCTCAAACCTCGTACAGCAGCGGATAAACGAGTTTATCGACCGGAACATCTTCCTCATCGACACGGACGGGGAAGCAGTTGGGCAGGTCAACGGCCTCGCCGTTATGGGTCTAGGAGACTTCGCCTTCGGTAGACCTTCCCGTGTCACAGCCACCATAGGGTTGGGAAGGGAGGGGCTCATCGACATTGAAAGGGAAGCAAAACTGGGCGGACGCATCCACACCAAAGGCGTCATGATCCTCAGCGGATACCTAACGGAGAAGTATGCCCAGGATAATCCGCTCAGCCTCGCCGCCCGACTCGTCTTCGAGCAAAGCTACGAAGAGGTTGAAGGCGACAGCGCTTCAAGCACTGAGCTGTACACGCTCCTCTCAGCTCTCTCAGGTATCCCGATTAAGCAGGGAATCGCTGTCACAGGCTCTGTCAACCAGAAGGGTGAGGTGCAAGCCATAGGCGGGGTGAACGAGAAGATTGAGGGGTTCTACGAGGTCTGTAAAGCTAAGGGATTCACGGGTCGACAGGGTGTATGCATACCTGAAAGCAACGTGCAAAACCTAATGCTGAAGGAAGAGGTTGTTGAAGCCGTGAGAAAGGGTATGTTCCACGTATACCCTGTGAAGACCATCGATGAAGGAATGGAGGTTCTCACAGGGGTAAAAACTGGTGTAAGGCAGCCCGATGGAGGCTTTGAGGAGGGGACGGTGAATGAAAGGGTTGATAAACGTTTGAAGAACATGGCTGAGAAGCTGAGGGAATTCCTCATCCTACCCATAGAAGAGAAGAAAGGCGTGGATTAAAACCAATGAGTTGATTCCACATCAATCTACAAAGCCTTTATCAAGCCTCGTTAAGAAGCCCCTTCCGAAACAACGGGGATAAATCAATGTAACCGATCTGAAAATAGGTTACCACATGAATGTAAAGCATCTAGGTTTATCATCTGCTTAGGCAGGTAAGATTCTCCCCGCCTTAAAGACCGGAACCGTTCTAAAAAGGTTCAGCTGTGAACAGAACTCCACATCCTCCCCGAAGCCTTGTTCACGAAGCTCCCTTGCGTGACGGCACATCCACACGGCTTGCCCCAAGGGTTCCCCTAAGCTTTTAAAAGCTAAGAGGGCACCCCACGCGAAGTCTGAAAACTCTACGTCAGCCCTCTCAAGCCTAAGAGCTATAGCACCTGCGCATAAGAAGTCTTCAAGGCTGAAGGAATGCTTCCGCCCTGAAGGGGCTATAGTTATTCCCACACCCTCGGCTTCAGCGAGTTGAACAGCCTTCTCCGCAGCTGCTTCCACGTTTAAAAAAGCCGCTAGAAGGACATTCGGCGACGCTGAAGCGGCTAAAATCGTTCGAGTTCCGCTTGACGTTGTAAGAATAATCGTTTTCCTCCTTACTACCTCGCGTTGGAACTCCATCGGTGAATTCCCAAGATGGAAGCCCGAGGGTTTAACACCCCTTCTTTCCCCCGCTAAAAGATGATCAGGATATCTTTTATAAAAATCCCTAGCTTCACTAAGCGTTTCAGCTGGGACAATACATTCAGCACCGTTCGCCAAGGCTGTGATCATAGTCGATGTAGCTCGCAGTACATCTATGACTACTATGATATGTTGCCTCCGCGAAGCCGAGCATATCTCCCTTCGGTTAAAAAAGAGGTTCACAGTGATCCTGGACATCTCGAATTCCCACCTTATTGGAGGTAAAGGATTCTTAAATGTTAGGGAAAAAGGCGATGGTTTTACATACCGATGCCGAGGAACTCATCGTTATTAACAATGCCCTTATTCAATGTAAGAATGCGGAAAAATGATAGTGCATTTATCATTTTTTAGGCAGAAGCAAGGGTTTCTGTGGAAGAACGCCGTATGCAGCCATTAATACAGCAGTGAACCTATACCTTTTCCTTAAGAGACCTTCAATTCTCTAGCGACCAAGGCTTCGCTCCTATAAAGCGATGTTATAATGATGAATCTGAAGGGGTTGAAGAACTCTATAGGAGGCAATGAGCCTGAAAGAAGCACACCAACCATCGGTGTTAAAAGGAAAAGTGCGCGAGCAGGAGGAACCTGAAAGACTTCAAAGCGGTCACCACCTCGACTAGGCGGCTTTCTCATATTAACCAGACATGGAGCCGGGGACCGGATTTGAACCGGCGTATAGCGGGTCTGCAGCCCGCCGCCTGAGCCGCTCGGCCACCCCGGCATCCCTGGGAATCAGCTGCGTTTAAGCTTAAACGTAATACTTTACCGTAACTAAAAAGTTTGCGTTATTACCGCAGGCATTACAGGTACGGATCACATTTTTAAAAAGTGGGTTTTAGACATTCGCTGAAGGCGTTTCATAATCGCATAGTTCTACACGTAGTTAACGTCTCTAGCTGCCTTCAGATACGGTAGGGCTTTTCCATATGCCTCGACCACATTACCCATGTTCTTATGGAACTCAATGGACATGAAGCCTTCGTATCGAAGGTTCTTCAAGGTCCTGAATACGGCGCCGTAGGGGATGGTCCCCGTCCCAGGGAGTCCTCCATGATTTTCCGACACATGCATGTGAACGAGGTGTTTCGCAGCGGACCTCAGGGCGTCGGGGAGCGAGGCTTCTTCGATGCTCATATGGTAGAGGTCAGCCATGAGCTTAACCCTCTCAGTTCCAAGGTCGTCGATGTAACCCACGGTTTGGTCCATAAGCGCTAGGAGGTTTGTCTCATAACGGTTTAAAGGCTCTATTGTAAGGTAGACTCCGAGGTCTTGAGCAGCCTTATCAAGCTTCTTAAGACTGAAACCTGCATTGGCGAGGACGTCTTCCTTCTTAGCTTCAGGTGGAGCTCTAAAAGAGGGGATGAGGCTTATAGGAGTGTCGACTTTATGAGCGATTTCTAGGAAGTCCTTGGCAAGTGCTAATGACTTCTCAGATTCCGTGGGTAGCCCTAAGTCTACGAGGCTCGGACCGCCTCCTATGTCTGAAACCTTCAACGCGTGGTCTTTCGTAAGCTTTACAAGCGTCTTAACCATCTTCTCCCTCTCATCCTTGGATAAGCGCCAGGCGAAAACCTCAACGCCGTTGAAGCCGAAGGCTTTCACCCTGCGGAAAACCTCTTCATCCAAGAGCGTTGTACCCAAGACTACACCCAGCTTTATAGGCAAAAACTTCACCGAAACGTGGGCTATCTAGGACCTTGTATAAAACCTTTACGCGTTCATGGGGAAAATTAGAAAACCTATACGCCACATTCTATAAAAGAACATGTGCAACGGGTTTAACGTGGTGCATATGAGGGTTTACAATGAGAGCTTCAGCCTTTCAACAAAGGGTGAGATAGACTTCATAGACCTTACAGGTAAGGTCGTGGACGTGGCTAAGCGATCCGGTGTGAGGAATGGATTAATACACGTCTTCACACCCCACGCCACGGGCATCATCGGCATCACAGAGTTTACCCAAGACCTTCTCAACGACATTAAAGAAACTATTGGGAGGCTTCTTCCAAGGGATGGCACCTACGAGCATCCGTGGAACGCCCACTCCCATATAAGATCCCTGTTCCTCGGCTCAAGCAAGACCATCCCCGTCATAGAAGGGAAGCCATTTCTAGGAACATGGCAGTCGATCTTCTTCATCGAAACAGATGTGGCGCCTAGGCGTAGAACCGTGGTGGTTCAGGTCATCGGGGAGTAAGACCGCTCGATGAAGAGTTTAAAAAGCCACATGATAGTTAATCAAGCGACATCCTCAACGGTGAAGCCTTAACCCTCACCCTAAACTATATCATCTTCAAGGATTAAACATTGATGTCTGTCATTAGGTTGAGTTGGTGCCTAGGATGAGTGATGTGTTCAATGAGGGTGACGACGTTCTCCTATACCTTGACGCTAAAAGACGATATCTAGTTAAGGTCACTAAAGGAAGGGAGTTCCATACACATAGGGGCTTTATCAACTTGGACGATTTAGTTGGTAAACGTTCAGGGGAGCGGACTGTGAGCAGTCTAGGCGTGGAGTTTGTAGCCTTAAAACCCACAGTCGTGGACTACATTTTAAAGTTTCCAAGGTTAACCCAGATCATGTATCCGAAGGACATAGGGCTTTTACTTATGTATACAGGCATCGGACCAGGCTCAAGGGTTGTCGAAGCTGGGGTAGGCTCAGGCGCCCTCACAACCGTATTAGCCTACCATGTTAAACCCAGCGGGAGAATATACGGCTACGAGGTCGAAGAGAGGTTCCTTGAAAACGCTCGTAAAAACCTCATGAGAGCCTATGTAATTGAGTACGTGGAGCTTAAACACAAGGATATCACCACAGGAATAGATGAGACTGACGTCGACGTCGTTGCCCTAGACCTTGCAACACCGTGGACAATCGTTTCACATGCCTACGCGGCCTTGAAGGGTGGAGGCGTCTTCGCAAGCTTCAGCCCAACGGTGAATCAAGTTGAACGCACTGTGGAAGCCTTAAACGTGGAGGGCTTCATAGACGTGGAGACCATTGAATGTATTACGAGGAATCTGAAAGTTAAAAGTGGTGAAACGAGACCTGTGACGGTTATGATCGGTCATACGGGATACCTTATCTTCGCGAGGAAAGCATGGAAGAGGTAGGTTTCACTCTTTATCATCCACCTGTGCCATAGCGGGGAAGGGTTACGTAAATCCTTTAAAGAGACTCGACCTAAGCCTAGGAAACCGGTTTGGGTTATGGTTAACGGCGAGGGGGTAAAAGGTGCTGACCGTGGAAAGGGTTAGGGAAGCGGAGGAGAGGCTTTTTAAGGCTTGCAGCTTCGAGGAACCCGATAGGGTACCCGTTAAAATCAGTGTTGCCAACCCTTTCTTCTGCTCAGTCCTCGGTTATACCTTAAAGGACTTTTATCGAAACCTAGACATATGCCGCCTCGTTCAGGTTCGGGGCTCAAAATGGGCCTTCGATGTGCTTGGTGATGACCGTACCGGTTATATACGAAGCCTAGAACAGACTTCCCCAGACATCGGAGCCACGGCGGAGGGCATCATCTTCAACTGTGAGATACAGCTTCCAGACGAGGAAAGCCCTTGGCTCTCACCATGGATCATACCTAAGCTTAAGACACCTGAGGATGTTGAAGCCCTCGAGGTCCCAGACCCCAAGGATTGCCTCTACCGATTAAAACGTCATTATGAAAGGGCTTATGGAAGAACTGTGGAGGTTATGAATAGTTTAACGCTAAGCCATCCACCCCTCTCCGCCGCAGGCTCATTGATGGGAGCAACGCGGCTTTACACATTCCTCTATAGACACCCAAACCTTATGCAAAGGCTTTTCCAGAAACTTCTCAGGGTCTTCTACGAACTTATAGATTACCGAGATGCCAGGGTTGGAGTAGAGACGCGGAGTATAGGGCTTTGCGACGACCATGCAGGCTACCTCCCTGAAAGCCTCTATCGAAGGTTTGTGCTCCCCTACAACAAACAGATATACGAGAGATATGGGAAGGAAGGGCGGAGCCTACATATGGATTCCCAAGTAGACCATATCGCCCGCATCCTCGTCGACGATTACAGGATTCAAAGTATGGACTTGGGAGCGGGAAGCGATATCGTTAAGGTTAAGGAGGTTTTCGACGGCAAGGTTTACTTTGACGGAAACCTTGACACAAAGGTTCTGGTTTCGGGAAGCCTTGACCTTTTAAGGAAAGCCGTTGAGCATTGCATCTACTCAGCAGCACACGGTGGAGGCTATACCTTCGATGTCGGAGGGGAAACCTACGCAGGGTTGGATGTTGAAACCCTCCGCTACATGATTAGCTACGCTAAAAAAATAGGTAGGTATCCGGTAAGGGAAACCCATTGAACTTAAATGTGTTGAACATCGACATGCCTTCGTCCTCGAAGTATATTGAAGTTAGACTTGGAAATCCGCTACACTTAAATATGCTCCTTACGCTTCATGTAAACCTGAAAGTTGGTTAAGTTGGCTGAAGAGTACAAATACATCGTGAGAATCGCGGGGACAGACTTAGATGGTTCTTTAAAGGTTGGCTACGCTCTTGGAAGAGTGAGGGGTGTAGGATTAAGGCTTGGGCATACACTTCTAAGAGCTGTAAAGGTTGATCCAGATAAGAGGATTGGACACCTCACGGATGAGGAAGTCCGTAGGGTTGAGGAAGTCTTAAAGGAGCCTGCTAAGTATGGGATTCAGGGCTGGCTTCTAAACCGTAAGAAAGACCTTGATACTGGAAAAGACTTACACCTCGTAGGACCAGACTTGGAGCTGAGAACTAAGCTTGACATCGAGTTCATGAAGGATATCAGGTGTTGGAGAGGAATCCGCCACAGCCTCGGCTTAAAGGTAAGGGGGCAGAGAACGAGGACTACGGGGAGAACTGGGAGGGCTGTGGGAATTCAGAAGAGGGTCCTCTTAGCGAAAGCTAGGGAGAAACGTGAATAGCATGGGAGACCCTAAAAGGAAGCGGAAAAAGTATGATACGCCGAGGGTGCCGTGGACAACCCAGGGTTTAGAGGAGGAGCTTAGAACAATAGGGGATTATGGGTTAAGGAACAAGAGGGAGTTATGGGTTCACAAGACTGAGGTTTCAAGGTATAGGAAGACCGCGAGAGAACTCCTTGGGAAGACAGCTGAGGAAAGGGGTAAGCTTGAAGCTGAGCTTCTTGAGAAACTCCAGAGGCTTGGCTTAACCGCTAAGGGCTCCACCATTGACAACGTTCTAGACCTTACAGTCAACGACCTCCTTGAAAGAAGGCTTCAGACAATAGTCTACAGGATGGGTTTAGCGAAGACAGCCCAACAAGCCAGGCAGCTGATAACCCATGGACACATCGCAGTAGGAGGCAAAGTTGTGCGAACACCATCCTATGCCGTTAAGAGGGAGGAGGAGAAGTTCATCGCCTACAACCCTTTCAGCCCTCTATCCACATCAGACCACCCTACAAGGGTATCCATAGACACAGTACAATCGACGAGGAAGATGAAAGAAGCTGAAGCTGAGTTCGAAGGCGAAACGTGAAAAAGCCTCAGTAGAACCTTAACCTAAACCCTTCTGCCCCTGCGACCGCCAGGCCTCCGCGTTCCATCATGCGGAACAGGGGTAACATCCTCGACACGGCCGATTCTGAACCCCGCCCTCGCTAAGACCCTTATCGCATGCATGGCACCTGGACCTGGGGTTTTGGCGCTGGTACCGCCTGGAGCCCTAACGCGGATGTGGATCGATGTAACACCCTTATCCCTCGCTAAGGAACCGGCGTGAGCGGCTGCCTGCATCGCCGCGTACGGTGAACCGCCCAACCGATCTGCTTTAACAAACATGCCACCCGTAGCTCTGGCAAGGGTTTCAGAGCCTGTAAGGTCGGTTATATGAACGATGGTGTTATGGGATGAACTGTATATATTGACGACCCCCCATCTTTCCATCCTTTTCTCGCCCATGAAGCCACCTTAGCTTTTGGTAAAAAAGTGGTTGATTGTTTTAAGGTTTGTGTTTTTATTTTGTCGTTCTTTTTATTTTAAGCATAGGATGGAGGTAGTTTGATGGCTGCCAAGGAAACCCACTCAAGCGCTGGCTTGAGATCGACGTACTTTACGCAGACCCAGCAGATGGCGTGAACAAACATCTGAAAATTACCAAGCGTGAAGTGGATAAGATGCTGGCAATCGCGAGGTCTATGGCATGGAAGTCATACGACAGTTTAAACAGCGAAGTAGAACAACTTCCATTCGTTCTGCAAGACATAGATAACGCCGTAGCCTTCGCAAAGAGGCTGACCGATACGGGCATCGTGAGGCTGTAAGATGATTAAAAATTCATATAACCATCATTATTTAAAAGTTCTCTAAAACTAAAACCCTCTGGAAACTGAGAATGACCTCCTTCGTGCCGTAAATGAATATTACCTACAAATCTGGGTACAAATACGTTACAAACTTCACAATCATATCTTCGGTTTTACGGGTAAAGTTGCTGTCAAAGGAGAAGCCTAGGTCTTGAAGGATCTAGGATAGTATCTGTGCGAAAATGTTATTTAAGTTGAGGGTGTGTATTCAAGACGTTGAGGGAGATATCATGAGTGAACCTATTTCCTTTAAGGATTTCCAGAGGCTAGACCTCAGGGTGGGCAAAGTTGTCGGTGTTGAAAACGTACCTGGCCGAGGTAAGATCCTTAGTCTCCTTGTAGACATCGGTGAAGACACGCGGCAGGTGGTGGTTGGTGGAGCTGAATACTATAACCCAAGCTATTTCATGGGAAGGCAGGTAGTCATTCTCGTCAACCTCCAGCCAAAAACCATAGCTGGAGTGGAGTCAAGGGGTATGTTGCTTGCCGCAGTTCAAGGCGAGAGACCTGTGTGGCTTACCGTAGAGGAAGAGGTCAAACCTGGAACAAAGATATACTAGGGGTCGAAAAGAATCCGCTATCTCTTAACTGAAAAAAGAGGCATTAGGGAGTCATCGACGGCGTACCAGATCGTAAAGCCTTCTACACAGTGTATGAGCTGAACGACAACTCTGTTAAACTCGCTCAGCGCTACCCAGAAAAGGTTAAGCTCTTTTGGGTTGGCAAGGTGGGGAGAAGTTAATCGATAAAGGCTTGAAAAATCAGTAAAGGGAAAAATGTGGTTCTCCTCTTCAACTTCCCCACCTCAACGAGCTTTTAAGGAGTGTGATGTTGGAAAAGCTTTCATAGACCATACAGAAGAGCTTAGGTACGTGATGATACTTTAAAACATTGTAAAAAAGATAGGCAGTACGCTATATACAGCAGGTCGCTATCTATAGGGGAGTCAGGTGGTTAATGGACTTCAACCTGCGTTTACTCGATTTTCCGAGCCCTCCAGAGGTTGAAAGGACAGGTGTTCCAGCAGTAATAACTTCCCTTCTGGTCGCAGGACTTACACTCCACGTAGTTGAAGGGTCTGGGTTTCCTGAACCTAGGTCTAGGGAGTTGTGCCTCACTCAAAGAAGACACTTTCAAAAGATGATAAGTAATATCCATTACGTAAACTTTACTAATGAAGAGCTGGTGAATCCACTTTAATTGAAGAGTACCTAAGTGGACTGAGTAAATAGGTGTATACGATGAGAAAGGGTACGTGCAAAACTCTATTTACATCATTTAGACCTCCGCTGGGTACTGGATTGGGTAAAAGAGGGATGAGTCAATGCTCAGCCTGTTGGACGCCTACTGGATGTTTGAGCCTCTACATCCTTCCATCAAGTTGACGCTGTTTATGAGTATCTACATGAGGGAAAAGAGGGAAATCTAGATACGAGGCATATTTTACGAGGCATGATGAAATAGATAAAGGGACTTTACCTTATTTTACCCGTATTGTGGGGACATCATAATTTACTGCTGATGCCTTGAGGTTACCATACTGATCGTTCCTTAAAGAGGCGACCCTGAAATATCGGATGTGTCCAAAGTTCATAAACTGTAACCCCTTAGACGCCTTTAAAGCGAGTATAACATAGCTTTTAGACATTTCAAAGGAATCTAACAACCCGTAAAAGACATCTCCACTGTCGGTGACGATTTCAACATCGCATCCAACCGATTCGCTTAACCTGCGATGAAGCTTACTGTACGCGTGCTCCGGCAATTTTTCGCCAACTGATAAGGACGCTAGGTCCAAGCCATCACCTCCTACCCCCTTTCTCCCTAGTGGATTCCAAGGAGTTCCCTCTTGGCTAACGGGTTTGCCGACCCGCATAAGCGGCATTCACACATAGACCTACCATTCTGTACACCGCTGAAGAGGTGAGGGGTAAACCTCATACAGCGTCGACACCAATTTTCCCATCGTTGAACCCTGTTAACACTGAGGGAAGGTCTTCTAGGCACCTCGGTTAACAGATGGTCTAAATGCTTAACACTGTTTGAATCTCTGTACCTACTTATCGTGGACGTGAGTTTATCGACTATCCTCATCGCGGCTTCCCAGCCAACGACTGAATACATCTACGCCATAGAACGAGAACCGTTCCAGATTTTGCTTATCATAAAAGTGTAAGCATTTAGATAAGCGTATGTTAAACGTCGATGCACCAAGTGTATGCAAAAAATGGGTGTTCATATTCGTGACGTTAGGCTTGTTTTCGACCAGAGGGGCTGCGTGACAGCTTTCTAACGCTCCATTTTTTCAGCCTGCTGCCTTAAAAACCTTGAGAGAAGCCCATCTTGGTAGGTTTTAATGATTGAGGCAGTGAATTCGATCTTCACGTTTAGGTCCCTCATCCTCGAAAGAACCATGTCAACCTCGCTTTTATTCTTACCGACCAAGTAGACCATACCTTCAGGGTTCCCAAGTGAGCTTACGACTTCTGTAACCTGTGGGATGCTGGCGATGTGCTTCAAGGCATCGTCTCTTCCAGTATGGTCTGGGAAACTTATGCCTATGCAGATGTTCTCGCTTAACCCAAGCTTCTCAAGGTCCAGAGTTGTGGTATACCTCTTAATAATTCCTATCTGCTCCAGCTTATTTATCCTGTAGGCTACCACGTTGGGGTGGATGTCAAGCTTCTTACCGATTTCAACGAAGGAAGCATTCGCGTTTTCCATTAATTCGGCGAGGATCTTTAGGTCTCTCGCATCAAGGGCTATCATGGTCTCACCTTAAAGGGCTTTGAAGCTTTCATACCATTTCTCATAGTAGTGGAGGATTTCAGGTGAGACGCTTGGCTTCCTCTTCTCCATGACATCCAGGTAATCCTGCATGCATATAGCTCTGGGGCAGGACTGCTTATCGTTAAGGTTGTGAGTTTCAAAAAACTCCCTAACAACCTTAAGGTGGACTGCTTGTAGGAGGTCAGTTATATCGCTGCCCGTGTAGCCTTGTGTGAGTGTGACCAGTTGCTTCAAATCAACGTCTGGGGTTAAGTTTAGGTTTTTGGTTGTTATCCTGAAGAGCTCGAAACGTCCCCTCTCATCGGGGAGAGGAACGTAAATCCTCTTCTGAAACCTTCTAATGAAAGGATCGTCCAGTGCCCAAGGCTTGTTCGTGGCGCCAATCACGTAGACATAAGACCTCTTGCTCTTGTCGATAACGCCGTCCATCTCCTTCAGGAACTGATTCCTAGTCCGCGTCTCCCCGCCAACTTCCTGACTTCGAAGCCCCACCAAGGAGTCTACCTCATCTAAGAAGATCACCGCTGGTTGCCCGTTGTCTGAACTCCGCCGCGCTTCATCGAAGAGGGAAGCCACGTTCTTCTCAGATTCACCGAGCCATTTACTCATAATAGAAGCTGCGTCAACGCAGTAGAAGGCGGCTTCGATCTCTGTAGCCACAGCCGCCGCCAGCATGGTCTTACCGCAGCCTGGTGGACCGAAGAACAGGATTCCCCTAGGCCAGCCCACAGCTTCGAACAAGTCCGGCCTTTTAACAGGGTAGATGATGGACTCCTCGATCGCCTTTTTACAGACCTCTAAGTCAGCGATGTCATCCCATTTAACGTTTGGTTTTTCCTTAAGTACGGTTTGTTCAAACTTAGCTCCACCCGATGGCGTTGCTTCAACGGCTTCAGCACCTCGACCGTGTTGAAGCTCACTGATCCTTTTCTGATAAGAAGACGCACGTTGCGTGTAAACAACGTTATGGGAAGCATTTGGGTAGAGGGAGCATAGCTTTAGAAGAATCTCCACAGCCCTTTGATACTTTGTAATAGCCATTCCCGTAGAACCTTGGCGGTCTAGTTGAATCGCTTCCATCGCATTCTTCGCAGCCAACTGCTCAAGTTCCTCAGAAGCCATGGTTCTCTATCCTCTTCGGCTTTTCAGGGGAGTTAGGAGGAGTTTGAGGGAAGACACACCGTCGTTCATTAAAGAGTGATTTTTCCCTCATCCCTCAGCTTATCGATCGCCTTCTTCACATCGTTTTGAGTGGTCTTCAGGTCGGAAGCACACCGTGAAAGACTTATCGTTCCCCCATATTTTTTAATATAATCGTAAACCCTTTGGTCGAGTGCAACCTCATCGTCTAGGCGTGGCATACCGGCGCTGAGTCCCTCAGCCAGTTTCACCGGTACAACGATCGACGGTATCTCAGGGAACTGCTCCTTCATCTTCTGCTCAGCGACGATATTTGCTTCATTCAGAACCTGTATAGCTTCCTCGTTTGAAGCTTCCAGACTCGCTGGGCCAACTTGGACCTCACCGGTCTCCACTAGCGTGTTGTTCAACAAGGAGTTTATAGAGTCGAGTTCCATAGCGACCTCTGGGAGGACACCGGCTAAGCGGCTTCGAGTCTCTTTTATTATCCCCATCACGGGTGCCATCTGAGCAAGAACATCCCCGAACTCCTCGATTGTTTCAAGCCTTAATACAACCCTTTCCAAAGCGAGTTCCCCGCTTATCACAAGCTTCGCCATCTTCCGCACTTCAGCGCATTCGTTAGCGTACATAGCAGCATGCGAATGATCCTTAGACAAATGTGCACCTATGCATCTTTCAAAGATTTCCCTGTCCCTTTGATGAAGCCTTGCACTAGTCTGCTCAAGCGTGTCTCTCTGAGAGCGTAGCTTGATGATAGCGTGGGCGATCTTTTCCTTTAAGGGGTGACGTGCTATGTGAAGCTTCTCACCTATCCTCTTCAGGGCTGAGGAACCGCTCTCCTGGTCCCATTTCACCTTAGTTATGGCAGGTACCTCCTTGAAATTACTTCTCTTCAAAACGGACTATGATCGGAGTCTCTTTCTTAACCTCAGGTGTTGCTGGTTGAGCTGGCGTAGGTGTAGCGGGTTTCACCTCGATATGGGGAGTTAACTGAGGCGGAGTCATTAATTTAATGTCGAGTTTCATAAGTCCTTCGATGACGGCTTCAAGGTCATCCTTCTCTGAGAATGCCCTGTTTAACCCAGCCTCGATGGAGCCGCTGGCGTCTTTATACGTACCATCATCGATATCACCCGTTGTATGTTGCATCTTCAAGCTCGCCAGGAAGGTTTGAAGCTCCTTTATCTGAAGGTTCAGTCTCCCAACCTTATCCTTGAGACCGGTAACCACGGTCTGCCGGCGGTCCTTAAGCTGGGTAACGGCGTTTTCATGTTGCTTACGGAACTCCTCGTAGATGTCCTTAGGGATCTCACCGACCCTGAAAAGCTCTTCTAAAGCCCTAAGCCTCCGCAGCGCGAGGTCAAGTTCTTTTTCAACATGGTCGGCGTCGATTCTCCATTGGTAGATGTAGGTAGCGGAGTCTCCTTTAAATGACACCTGATAGCTGGGGCAGCTGAAGAATTCTCCGTTGCCAAGCTCGATCTCGATGAGACCGACCTCGTTCTTCACATCGGCAGCCAAGCCCACAACCCGTCCGAGGCTTCTACCATAGCTGTCCGTTATCGGTTTTCCTAGAAACTTCCTGCCAAGTTCCAAGCTTAAAGCCATGTTTTTTTCACCTCCCTCTACTTTCGTGCAAATTCATGGGTTCCCTCAGGTGCCGGTACTAAGGCCGGGATCTCTGGGAACCTCTCCTTCATCCTCTGGTCAGCAACCGCTGTGGCGTCATCCAGGATCTTTTGAGCTTCATCAGAAGCCCCGATCTCCCAGGCTTGCCCAGTGGACTCTCCGATGTCAACCACGATCTTGCCCAAGTCGTCGCCTATCTGTCCAAGCTCGTAGGAAACCTCAGGAACCACACCTGCAAGCTGGTTTTTCAAGGTATGTACTACGCCGGCAACGGGGATCATCGCTACAACAACGTCTCCAAACTCCTCAACGGTCTCGAGTCTTAGATGTACCTGCTCCAAGGCGAGTTCAGCGCGGAGGATGATCTTCGAAATCTTCCGCACCTCAGCGACTTCATTAGCGTACATGGCAGCCCTCTGAGCGTCCTTAGTCGCTTGAGCGGCTACACATTTCTCAAAGAGGACCTTGTCATGCTGCTGCATCCTCATGCTGACTCCCTGTAATTTCGACTCCTGTGCCTTAAGTCGGTACATGGCTGTGCCGATTCTCTCCTTCAAAGGCGCGTTCCTGTGGAGTAAGCCTCCCTTCTTTTCCCATCCCTTCATGATGTTTGGCATTCACCTTTCACCTCCAAGCTTTGCGTTTTGCACAATCAAATACGCATTTGCCACAATAAATCGATGCATTACTTAAGGCTAATTTAATGAGGCTTGTAAAAAACAAAAACCTTCAGGTGTGATATTACTCATATCCAGAAATCCATATTGGATCCTAGGAGGACCATTGGTATTACCACATACTATAGTAGGGTGAGATTGTTGGGTTTTATGGACTAAAATTTGTTTATATAGTTATGGGCATGAGGATGATATATTTTTGGTTAAGGTAAAACCCGCAGGTTTATAGCATATAGGAGATACGTCTAAGAGGAGGTTGTGGAACTGAAAAGGATTTTCGTCATCGCTGCATAGCTTATTGATTATCATAGATACCCAATACTAGAGTTCCTCGAGCATAACTTCGAAAAAGTAGGATTAATGATTTAGGTCGTATTCCCTAAGTAGTATGAATGGGTATTTCCACATCTCAACTTCTTCCTGTCAAGATATCCTTGCAACTTTGCATTGAAAAATTACGGTAGAGTATGATGACTTCCTTTTATAATCAGAGGATCATTAGCCGTGTGTGCGGTAGATCCTATTGTTAGGATTTTTATGTATAGATTTATTTTCGATTTAAAGGAAGGCGCCACAATCTAACAATCGATTCCCTTATTCCTAACTGCTTTCCACTCTGCTGACAGCCTACTCCACGTTACCCGGATTCCACCGGTATAGTTTTTAGAATTCGCTTCCCAGATTCGTATTCTTTCTACCATCCAGCTTTGTCCCTTCAACTGGGAAAGCGCGTTTATTAGACTGTGAGACAGCCAGTAACAAAACCAGCAAAAGGGGTCTTCCCAGCGTGTATCACTTTTCTAAAAATCGATTACAACGTCACGTATATTCTGGCAATCCTTCCAGCACTCTTTTTGTACTCGGAAAACTGTTATCAATAAGACTGGGTCTCGATGTATTAAGCGCCATTTCAACCAGTTTGGCTCTTTCCTCGGCTATAAGATTGTGCATACACTCCCCATTTTTAGCGCTGACGTATACGCGTGGATCTAATCTTCCATTTCATCCCATTTTTTGACTTATATCGTTACCTCGTCGAGAACAGTTCCATAAGTCTGAATAAAAGTATTTTTGTAGAAAGCCCGTATGGAAAAACGCTTCATAAGTTGTTCCATATGGTAATTATCCGCTATAAGGTAATTGGGCAATCGGTAATGCACGCGTAGAGGAAGTTCAGTGGGTAGACGTAAGAATTATGCTTCATGTATGAAGGGTACTTGATGGAGACTCCTCAACGGCCTGGGCTAAGAGAGAGAAAGGCTTAAACCCAGCATCTCGAAATACTGTGGGGAAAATGTGTAATAACGATCGTCCAAGTTATAAAATTCCAGTTGAATCTCCGCCGCGAATCGTGGCTGTGAAACAACTTGCTTCAAACATCAAACTGTTCAAGGTTTATACGCCGAATGTCGCGAGGAAAGCCAAGCCTGGAAACTTCGTGATCGTGAGGGTGGATGAAAAGGGGGAGAGAATCCCCTTGACGATAGCGGACTTCAACCCTGATAAGGGTACGGTCACGATGATTTTCCAAGAGGTCGGTGTAACCACTAGGAAACTGGGATGCCTCCATGAACGGGATTACATCCTAAACTTAATGGGTCCCCTAGGCAACCCCTCCGAGGTTCAAAAATACGGAAGGGTTGTGTGTGTAGGAGGTGGCATAGGTATAGCCGCGCTTTACCCTCAGGCTAAGGCTTTACACGGGGTTGGAAACGAGGTTGTATCCATCATCGGAGCACGTACCTCCGAGCTTCTAATACTTGAGGATGAGATGCGGAAGGTAAGCGATGAACTCTACGTAACCACAGACGATGGTTCTAAGGGACATCACGGCTTCGTTACAGATGTTTTAAAGGACCTATTATGTAAGGGTGGAATAAACAGAGTCTTAGCCATTGGCCCCCCCGTTATGATGCGGGCTGTTGCAAACATGACCCACCCTTACGGTATTAAAACCATGGTGAGCCTAAACCCCATCGTTCTCGATGGAACAGGTATGTGCGGTGGATGCAGGGTGACCATTGGCGGGGAAGCCAAGTTTACCTGTGTACATGGACCAGACTTCGATGGACACCTCGTCAACTTTGAACTTCTCATGTCAAGACTGCAGATGTATCAGGATGAGGAAAAAACAGCCTCAGAGCGGCTTAAGTCGAGTAAAGGTGTTGAATAAATGTCGTCGAAGGTGCTTATGCGGAAGCAGAAGGCACAGGAAAGGATCCGTAACTTCATCGAGGTGGCCTTAGGCTACGATGTTGAAGAGGCGGTAGCTGAGGCACAGAGGTGCCTGCAATGCCGAAACGGACCTTGTAGACAGGGATGCCCCGTAAACTTGGACATACCCGTCTTCATCAAACACATAAAGGATAATAGATTCGACTTAGCCATAGAGAAGATTAAGGAGAAGAACAGCCTTCCAGCCGTAGCTGGAAGGGTTTGCCCAATCGAAAACCAGTGTGAAAAATACTGCGTAAGAGGGAAGAAAGGAGAACCCGTTGCCATCGGACGCTTAGAGAGGTTTGCAGCGGATAACGAGCTTCAGACGGGGGTTAAGAAACCGGGAAACGCGGTGAAGACCTTGGGGAAAGTAGCGGTTGTAGGGTCTGGACCAGCTGGGTTAACAGCATCCGCGGAGCTGGCTAAACTTGGGTATGAGGTGGTTGTGTTTGAAGCCCTCCACGTGGCTGGCGGGGTGCTCATGTACGGGATTCCAGAGTTTAGGCTGCCTAAGAGGGTTGTGGAAGCTGAGGTTGAATACGTTAAGAACTTGGGAGTCACTATTCAAACAGACAGTGTAGTGGGGAAGTTATTCACGGTGGATGAGCTCTTTAATGAAGGGTTTAAAGCGGTCTTCATCGGAACAGGCGCTGGACTTCCCCAGTTCCTACACATTCCTGGTGAAAACCTGAAAGGTGTCTACTCGGCTAATGAGTTCCTGATTAGGGTGAACCTGATGAAGGCATACAAGTTTCCAGTATACGATACTCCTGTTAAGGTTGGGAGGCGAGTGGCTGTTGTAGGCGGCGGGAACGTGGCTATGGATGCTGCGAGGACGGCGTTGAGGCTTGGCGCTGAGGATGTTTACGTTGTCTATCGAAGGACTGGGGAGGAGATGCCGGCGAGGCGGGAGGAAATCGAGAACGCTGAGGAAGAGGAGGTTAGGTTCATCTTCCTCGCGCTTCCCACACGGGTACTAGGTGATGACAAAGGCTGGGTGAAGCAGATCGAGTGTATACATATGAGACTGGGTGAACCCGATGAAACGGGGAGGAGAAGACCTGTGCCTATTGAAGGCTCAGAGTTCACATTCAACGCTGACACAGTGATCGTCGCCATAGGGGCAAGTCCAAACCCCCTTATATCACAGACAACCCCTGAACTAGAAACTGATGAAGAAGGATGTATAAGAGTAAACGAGTTCGGTGAAACCTCTAAGGAGGGTGTCTACGCGGGTGGAGACATCGCCACGGGGGCGGCTACTGTTATCGAAGCTATAGGATCCGGTTTGAAGGCGGCTCAAGCCATCGACCTGTATCTGAAAAAGAGGGTTAGATGTAACTAGAAAGCCCTTGAGGTTTAGGGTATAATTAAGGCCATAAGCCTAAGGTTTTAAAGGCTTCAGCGACTCTACCCACTGCCAGCATCAATGCACCAGTCTTCATGTCAACCTCGTATTTCCGAGCTGTTTCACAAACGTCTTGGAAGGAGGATACCATCCTAGCTTCTAGCTTACTGTTAACCTCCTCTAAAGCCCAGTGTTCCCTGTGTAGGTTCTGTATCCATTCAAGGTAGCTGACGCATACCCCCCCAGCGTTAGCGAGGATGTCTGGTACCACTAATACTTTTTTCTCGTGGAGAATCTCGTTGGCTTCAGGCGTGGTGGGACCGTTAGCCGCCTCAAGCATGATCTCAGTCTTAACGTTATCCGCGTTTTCACCTGTTACCTGGTTTTCTAAAGCAGCGGGGACGAGTATATCGCATTTTAAGGCGAGAAGCTCTTCATTCGTTATATCCTTGGAGCCTTTAAACCCTATTACTGAACCGGTTCGCTCCTTGTGTTCTAGGACTTTAAAAGTATTGAGACCTTCAGAGCTGTAGATTCCACCCTTGGAGTCGCTGACAGCTATGACCTTACATCCTTGTTTTGAGAAGAGTATGGCGGCGTTTGAGCCTACGTTTCCATAGCCTTGAACAACAACGGTAGCGTCTTTTAAGGATATTCCACGAACCCTCGCAGCTTCTCTACCGCATACCATAACTCCGCGGGCTGTGGCTTCAAGCCTTCCCTCGGAACCCCAGACACTAAGGGGTTTACCAGTTACGACTTCTGGCACAAGGTAGCCATGGAGCTGACTGTATGTGTCCATGATCCAAGCCATTTCCCTTGGGCTTGTGTAAACATCTGGGGCTGGGACATCTCTGAAGGGCCCGATAACCTCCGCTATCATAGCTGTGTATCTACGTGTTAACCTTTCGATCTCTGCGACAGACATTTCCTTGGGGTTACACACAACCCCACCCTTAGCTCCACCGTATGGGATATCTACAACCGCGCATTTCCACGTCATCAACATAGCTAAGGCTTTAATATCGTCCAGTGTTAGGGAGGGATGATACCGGATTCCACCCTTGTACGGACCCCTCGCCTCGCTGTGTTGAACCCTGTATCCCGTGAAAACCTCAACTTTCCCACTGTCCATTCTTATCGGCACTGAAACGGTGAGGATTCTCTTCGGATACTTGAGAACCTCGTGAATGCCTGGATCGAGATTAAGTCTCTCAGCAACTGCAGCTAACTGCTCTAAAGCCGAGTTAAAAAGATTATTTGTGCCTCCTTCAGCCATAAAACATTCCCCACACCAATGTTAAAGTATTTCTCTTCTATAAATAAACTTCACGCGCATCTTTTCAACAGAGTTGACTGTGCTTACACATCCTTAAGTTCAGCTCAGCTACGGCCTACTTAAACCTTCCTTAAGTCCGTAGTTTCTCAAACATCTTTTCAAAAGTCCATCGAGCTGAGGTTCTTATTTCTCTGAGCCTCCTTTCATCGCGGTAGTTACGGATAACGATCTCACGGATCTCATCTCCCTCTTTGATAACCTCATAGGTAAAAGCCTTCTCAGGTTGAATCTCGCCCATGTTTACCGCATCCAAGTCCCTCCTCCCCATGGGTTCAAGGACTCTGTTGATGAAGAATGGTTGGAAGGGTGGTGTTGATGCGTGGAACTTCAACTCCCCCGACGGGCTGATCCTCACCTCGTCTTCACTTATGTACATGGTGGCGAGTAAGGATCCATCAGCTCCCTTTAACGGAAAAACCTGACGATATTCCAGCGGCTTGGTTGGCGGTTGAGCCTCGGGAGGAGGCACTGTAGGCTCAGTAGGCTTCAAGCTTGGAGCCTCAGTGAATTCTGTAGGCTCAACACGTTTGAAACTTTTCTCAGCCAAGGTTTCATCAACGATCCTTAGCACCGATTGAACTTCATCAACTTGAATCTGGAGTTCCTCAAGCCTCCGCTGCAGTCGAGCCTTTAAATCTGCAAGCTTCTTAACATCCTCTTCCAAACCTTAAGCCTCCCTGTGAGAATAGCAAGAAACCTCTTTATTTCCACTCCTGTAGATTAGGGAACCGCACTCTCTTAACTGTTACCTCTACAACATACTAGCTCCTCCATACTTCTTTCACTTGCCATAAGCTTCGAGCCTTGACGTTTGAAAATTCAGATACCTTGGTCACTTCACCCTTTTTTAGACCCCAGTAACGTGTTCCTCCGATAATAACGTAGATCGATAAACGGTTACCATGAACGCTTTGGAGAGGTTGCCTTATACGCGTAACCTACTTAAAGATATAAGGTGAAAACCCTTATTCCAATGGGTGAACGTAGATGTCCTTCCTGATAGGTACTGATATAGGAACTCTAGGGACGAAATCCGTCATCGTGGATTTAGAGGGCAGGATCATCGCCTCAACCTTTGAGGAGTACGGGGTCATAACACCTAAACCCGGCTGGGCTGAGCAGTGGCCTGATGTATGGTTTAACGCTGTTTGTAGAACAGTTCAAGGACTCCTCAAACAGACGAAGGTTAACCCGAAGGATGTGGCAGGGCTTTGTATTAGCGGCCTATATGGTGGAAGCGGGGTTCCATGCGATGATGAGTTTAAGCCCATCAGACCCTGCATCATATGGGCGGATAGGAGGGCTACGGAAGAGTGTAGATGGGTTAGAGACAAAATAGGGGAAGAGAAGGTATTTAAAGTCACGGGAAACGTCATCGACCCTTATTATGGTTACACGAAGATGCTTTGGATCAGGTTTAAGGAACCCCATATATGGGAGAAGGTTCACCAACTTGTAACCCCGAACGCCTACTGCATATACAGGCTAACAGACCAGGTCTCAATAGACCTCTCGAGCGCGGGGAACTATGGTGGACTCCTCGACATCCATAAGCGTACATGGTCTGAGGAGTTGATGGAAACCCTAGGCATACCGAGACACTTCTTCCCGGAGAAGATCCTGATGTCTAAGGATGTAGTCGGCGAGGTTACGGATGAAGGCTCCAAGCTTACATGTTTAAACCCTGGAACACCTGTGTGTGCCGGCGGCATCGACGCGCCTGTAAGCGCTTTGAGCGTAGGCGCCCTTAAAGACGGAGACCTCGCCTCCATGCTCGGCACATCCATGTGTAACGGCTTTATAAGCCATGAACCCCGCCTTTCACCGAAGCTCATCAATTATCCTTACGTAGCCAAGGACACGGAGCTCCTCTACTCCTTCGCAGGGATCATTACAGCGGGGTACTGCATACGATGGTTTAGAGACCAGTTGGGTAAGCTTGAGGCGTCCATCGCCAAGGAAGTTGATTTAAGCGCCTACGGGCTCCTCGACCTTGAAGCCGAGAAGGTTCCAGCAGGCTCGGATGGCTTGGTCTTCATGCCACACATGATGATTGGTGAAAGGGCGCCCTACTGGGATGAAACTGTCAGAGGATGCTTGGCTGGACTTACCCTATACCATACGAGGGCGCATGTCTTCAAGGCTTTCCTCGAGGGTATAGCCTACGCCCTCCGCTACAGCGTGGAGGTAGCTATGGAAGCAGGTATGCCACTGAGAAGGGTTCTCCTCGTAGATGGGGGAGCTAAGTCAAGGCTTTGGCGTAGCATCCTAACGGATGTAACAGGGCTGAACATGACCTACATCGCCCAAGCGCCTGGAGCCCCCTTAGGCGACGCACTCCTCGCCGGTGTAGGCACAGGCACCCTTGAAAGCTACGATGTGATCGAGGATTGGCTTCAGGTTACTGAAGTTACGAAGCCAGATGCTAGGAACCGCGCCGTGTATGATGAGTACTACAGGCTTTACAGGCAGCTCTTCGAAGCCACTAGAGAAACCTTCAAAGCCTTAAAGGACGTAACTGGTTAATTGGAGGGATTAAGCCGTGACGCTGTTCCACCTTGGGATTAACAACTGCTTCGCGGTTAAACGTTGGCCGCTGCCAAGGGACTGGGTTACGATCTGCGCTCATGAACTCGACCTGAAGCATATACAGTTCTCCTTCGACCTCCTCGACCCTAGAACCACACAGCCCGCGCTTTCATGGATGTTAACTGAAACATCAGACGCTTTGAAAACGTATGACTTAACCATTCACTCAACGTTCACGGGCTTAGCCGCGTACTCCTTCAACCTCCTCACCCATCCAAACCCAGCCATGAGAACCGACGCCTTAGACTGGTTCACTAAAGCCATAGATGCTACGGCTGGACTTAACGTGAAGGCTACGGGAGGACACATCGCCGCGCAGAGTTACCTGGATTATATGGATACGGAGAGACGACGGCTCATGGAAGATATCCTCGTTGAAAACCTGAGGTTTCTAACCTCTCAGGCTGCCCATATGAAGCTTGAAATGATCTTATGGGAGCCTATGCCCCTTCTCAGGGAGCCCCCAGCCACAATATCAGATGCTAAGCGCCTTCTCAAAAGGGTGAACGTTGGACCGGGTGTCCCGGTGAAACTCGCCATAGACACGGGGCATCAATGCACTGTAGGTGTGGATGCCCAAGACCTTGACACGTATACGTGGTTAAGGGAGTTAGCACCTGAATCACCCGTCATCCATGTACAACAGACTGATGGGAAGGGAGATAGGCATTGGCCCTTCACAGAGAGGTACAACAAGGTCGGGCACATAAAGCCTGAGAAAATGCTTGACACCATAGAGGCTTCAGGAGCCAATGAAGTATACCTTATGCTTGAGATCATCCACGCCTTCGAAGCCGATGAGAGGGAGATACTGAGGGACCTAGAAGAGTCTGTTAGCTACTGGAAGAACTATGTTTAAGCTAATCCATAACTCTTTGTCTATGAAAGATACCCACTAGATAGAGTTTTAAGCAGTTGCCTAGTATGCCGGTAGTCTGCATTAAAGACTGAGTTACCAGGTTAATGAAAGGATTTTCCGGCAAAGCTCATCAGTACAGGCTGCGATGAAAGATCCTCTTGGAGGCGGTGTGTCCAAGACAGCAGCAACGTTCAACGGCTTCCCCTCTACATCCACGACAACACCTCCGGCTTCCTCGACGATGAAGGCAGCGGCTGCAAAGTCTGTAAGCCTGAGTACACCCCTCAGGTCTACGAATGCATCGCATATACCTGCAGCTACGAATGAGGTTTCAAGGGCATCCGTTCCGAGGAAGCGTACATGCGCAGCGCGCTCAATGATAGGACCAACCCGCTTAAGGTAGGATGGGAAACCGCGGCTAAGGTTAAGGTCTATGGCTATGAACGCCTCTTCCAGCCTCTTAACATCCGAAGGTTCAACTTTTCGCGTGTTCAGATACACTTCCCCACCTCTTTCAGCCTTGAAGAGGTCACCTGACATTAGGTTTATGACGGCGCCTGCGAAAACATCTCGGAGGTGGAAGCCCTCAGCTACAGCCATGGAAATGGAGGCGCATGGGTAACCCCTGACCACGTTTGTGCTTCCGTCGAGTGGGTCTATGATGAATAATGGTAAGCCTCCTAAGCCGATCTTAATCCATCCAGACTCCTCACTTAAAACCGTTGCGTTTTGTACATGCCTTCTTAAAGCCTCGATGAGAACGTTTTCAGCAATCACGTCAATCTGTCTGGTTACATCTCCGCCAATACCTGTACCGACTTTGGTTAAAACCTCACGTGTTTTCAGTGCTTCAAGGGTATCAACACGCGCTTTTTTCAAGGTTTCTTCCAACAGTATTCCCCATTCCATGAGGACTTCGACCGACCTCTATACTCTAAGGACTAGGGTTTAAGGGTTAAGCCCGGGCGTGGGTGCAACGGAGGAAGGTGTAATAATACTCACGCCAACTAATAGCCGTGTCCAGAACCCGCTCTTACTTCTCTTTATTTCCATGGCGAAGATGAGGAGGAAGATGGCGAAAAGAAATGCTTGAACAACTACCGTAGCTGAGGACCAGTCCTCGAAGAGGACGAGGTTGTCAAAGGAGGCGGCTGAGAATGGGTACAAGAGGGGGTTATAGTTATGATGCGTAGCATCGATAGCTACATGCGTGAATGCGCCTAAGAGGCATGAAAGAAAAGTTGTTCGGTTGAAGCGACAAAGGCGCTGGATGTAGGTCAACTCGATCCCTAGGAAACGATGCATAACCGGGGGATACACCATCACGGTTACGATTACGGAGATAAGCGTACCTAACGTAATAGCTCCGAGTATGCTATGGAGAAACAACCTAATATGCGCGTGAGCCCCCGCTTGAGAGAGAACGTTGGAAAAGTAAAGGAAGATAACCTCCAGATCCGGAGCCATACTGCCCACGGTTAAAGCAGGGAGGTTTAGACGCTTTTCATCAAATCTATGAAGAGCGTAGGCGAATACATAGTGAAGGGGTGTCAAAGGCATAGTTAAACCCAGCTATAACCTAATCTACCGCGTTTAAGACTTGAAAACTTTTACTTTCTCTCATCACACCATACCATTGGGGAAACTCCACTCACCATGAAAACGCTGAGTAAGCCTCTTTGATAGAATTGGAGTTTCAAAGTATTTACCAAGGATATCGGCCGTGGAAAACACTGTAAGATGTATGTGCTTAAAAAAGTGGACTTGCCTTTACGCCCAGCTTCTTCTCCACGGTTTTAGCTAAGATTTCGTTGAATACACCTGCGCCGTGATATGTGAAGACACGTTTGGGTTTGACGGCTTCAACGTAGGCGAGAAGATGTGGGAAATCAGCGTGGTCACTGAGGAGGAAAGGTTGCATGCTTCCCCCAAGCCTCAGCGCCATACCTGATACGAAGGCTAGGTTTGGCTCTGAGACCTTGTTTTCAAAGTGGTTAAAGTTCTTTGGTGTTATGAAGACACATTGTTTTGCAGCTAGAAGCTCTGAGGCTTCTAAGGCATTGGCGTCTACGTAGGATAAGGAGAATCCGTGGGCTTCGTAAACCCTATTAGCTCTGCTTACCTTTGGGTCTGTGACAACAGGAATCCCGGTCAGCGTGTTGAAGAGTGATATGAGTTCCTGGGCGTTTCCAACGCTGTCAGTCTGGAACACAGGGACTTTTCCTCCTCTAAGCGAGTTGGCAACCCAAGCGATGATCTGTGCTGCAACTGTACGTCGCGATGGGAATATGAAGCTTGGTGAACCGAAGGTGGCTTCGATGACCAGTGTATCGCAGTTTACGGCAGTAGCGGGTTTCATGGTGAAAGCTTCTGTGAAGTTAAAGTCACCTGTGTAGACGAGGTTACCTTCGGGGGTGGTTACCTCGTAGATGCATGAACCGAGAATATGCCCTGCATCGTAAGCTTTTACATCAAACTGGTTTAAACCTACCGCATCCTTGTAGCTGAGTAAACGAAGGTTGTTAATTGGCTTACCCCTTAAAGCAAGCGTTAAGTCAAGGGTTCCACGCGTGGAGAACTTACTATGGTTGGAGAAGGTGAAACCTTTAGCATGGTCTCCGTGGGCATGGGTTATGAAGACTCGTTGATACATTGGATTGGAAACCTGAGGGTCGAAAATCACTCTGCCGCCTTTGTACTCCACGGCAACACCTTGGTCCCACTTAACGAAGAGACTCATACCCAGCCTCAAGACTATCACCTATTGGTTTATAACGGTTTACCCATACGGTAGGAGCTGTAGATGATGCTTTCACGCTATGTGAAGTGTCAAGAACAGTCAATAACCAGAACGTATCTGACTCTATTTAACTATTCTATATCATTTCCCCACTTCTATAGTTTTATAAATGACGTGGTCAAGAACTCAGACGCATAACAGTGGCTAAGACTTAGAGGTTACGGTCTTATCATTTAACCTTCAGCCGCAGGTTCAAAAGATGCATCCCGGGAAACGAGGCTCATTCGTTTCCTTCCGGGCGGGATTTGAACCCGCGACCTCCGGCTCTCCACGGGTAGCCTCGAAAGGCCGGAATACTTATCCGGGAAACCAGACCGGACTATACTCGGCGAAGGCATACATCCTCTACCGGAGCCCCGGAGCAAACATACTAAATACAAAAGCAGATATAAGTGTTATAAAAATGAAGAGAAGACAGTTCCTCGAGCTCTTGAGATACGGTGTTTGTCTTGCCCAGTGCCAAACGAATACTGAGGGTTTCCGGAGTATGCGGTGTGATAACTCCCCTCCTCGTCTTAACACTCATCGCTATCGCTATAACCTATTCTCCTTGGTTCAGTTGGACAGAGAACGCCTTAAGCGATTTAGGTGTTCCATACAAGAATGCCACGATCCCAGCTACCCTTTTCAACTCCAGCCTTATAATTGGCGGATTCCTCACATTAATCTTTACAGTCGGGCTTTTAGAGGTTCTGCCAAGGCGTATCTCAACCCGCACTGGGGCATATATCTTCGCTTCCACGGCTTTCGCCATGTCCGCTATAGGCATCTTCCCAGAAAACACGGGTAGGTTACACCTTTATGTTTCCATAGCTTTCTTTACCTTGCTCGCAATATCCCTTCTAGTCATGGGTATCGCGGTGTTCCTTGACGGTGATACACGCTGGAAGCTTGGATTACCGATTTTACTCGCGGGCATGATTGCTGGAGGTGTTTGGGTGCTCCCATGGAAAAGCGCGGCTATTCCGGAGATGACCTCTGCCCTCTCAGCGTCAACCATATCTTTAATCTTAGGTATCAGGATGTTAAAAGAGAGTTTTTAAGGTTTAATCTGGTCCTGTGGTTTAAGTAGCATAAGAGCCGTTATTCTTTAAAGCTATTCTTCCCATTAGGAGAAAGGAAGAAGGTAAAACCATGGAAAGAGGGTTGTGTCATGATGTTAAACGCTAGGGAACGTTTCCTCCGCGTAATGCACTACAAGAAAACCGACCGCGTACCCTTCTGCGAGTTCATCGGTTTCTGGGGTGAAACCGTTAATCGATGGTACAAGGAGGGGTTACCGAGCAACGTCGGTTTATGGACCTATCAGCTACCCATAGGGTTGGGTAATCCTCCCACGATCTTCGACTACTTCGGGTTCGATAAAGTCGGTGGACCGTTAAGAGCTGAATCCTGTGTAGGCGATATACCCATAGACTTCGGACCTATACCGAGGTTTATCCCTAAGACTTTACGGGAGGATGAACGCTACAGGGTTGAGGTTGATGAATCCGGTATTACGAAGAAGGTTCTGAAACAAGGCGTTTCCATGCCTGGCTTCATCGATTTCCCCGTTAAGAATCGAAGGGACTTCGAAGCTGTAAAGGAACGTTTCAACCCAGATGACCCGCGGAGGTACCCTAAAACCTGGGACCGCGGGGTCGCTGAACACTATGAGACGGTGGAGCATCCGGTTGGGGTTGGTTTCCCAGGCTTCTTCGGACAGCCACGGAGCTTCATGGGCTTGGAAAACCTTTTAAAAGCGTTCTACCTAAACCCCGAACTCGTCCGCGAAATCCTCGACTTCTGGAGCTACTTCGTGATTGAAACCCTGCGAAAAACCGTTGAAACGGTCAAGGTGGATTACGCCAACGTATGGGAGGACATGTCCTACAGGTCTGGACCATTGATCTCACCAACGCTCTTCCGCAAATTCCTGCTCCCCTACTACAAGAAGGTCACGGGCTATCTGAGGAAGCACGGCGTTGACATCATAATGGTCGACACGGATGGAAACCACGATGCGTTAACACCCCTCTTCCTCGAAGGCGGCGTAAACTGCATATACCCACTGGAGGTAGCTTCCGGCATGGATGCCCCAACCCTGCGTACGAAGTATGGGAGGACACTCCGTCTCATAGGTAACATCGACAAGGGAGCGTTGACGAGAAGCCGGGAAGCCGTAGAGCAGGAAGTCGAGAGGGTTCGTCACCTCATTAGCGAAGGAGGCTACATTCCAAGCATAGACCACGCCGTTCCCCAAGACGTTTCCTTGGAAAACTACACCTACTATGTCAGCCTCCTTCGAAAATACTTGGAAACCTAGACGAGTAGAACGCGACATAGTCTACATTGAGGGTTTAGGTACGCGGCGGGGATAAAAGAGCTTTAGTCGGTGGAAGAGGACGAGGGGTATACATCATGAGCGTATAATGTAAAGGTTTTAACTTACTTTATCAACAGTATTCCTCAGGTCCGGTGGCTCAGCTGGCTAGAGCACCAGCTTGGTATAGGAAACGAACAGAAAGCTGGGGATCGCGGGTTCAAATCCCGCCCGGACCTTAAAACTTACTCGTGTTCAGGTTTCATTTGGAGAAGAGTAGTCACCTGATTATCGGTTAGGCATTGATCATGAGTTTGATTCACGCTGGAGACATTGGTATTTCCTAGCGATTTCAACGTATTCCCTTACGCGTTCCACTGGTGTACCTGGTGTTACGGGACTGCCTAGAGACATGACGAACTTGCCGTAGTTGCATCCAACCTCCAGTTGTCTTTTAATCTCCCTTTCCAACTCGGCGTAGGACCCGTTTTGAAGAACCTTGATCGCGTCTAGGTTGCCGAAGATACATGCCTTCCCAGCGGCGACCTTATCCACCCAGGTTATATCGATCTTAAACCCTTTCTTACTTTCTTCCAGTGAGATGCAGTCTGGGCCAGCTTCAACCATCATTTCCAAACGGTCATGTACATCGCCGCAGGGGTAGTAGATGCTCTTCATCTTCAACCGTTTTATCTCCTCGATCAACTCCTCCACGTAGGGAAGCACGTAACGCTTGAAGCTGGCTAAGGATATGACGTCGGCTGAGCAGAGACACTCCTCTATCCATACCCCATCCACACCCGCCTCGGCGTAGGCTTTGAGAAACTCATGGTCCCTTGCCGCGAGCTTCTTTAGTAAATACTCAACCAACCTTGGTGTTTTGAAGAGGTTTAGTAACGTTCCTCTGAAGCCCATGTAATGGTAGGTTTCCCAAAGTGGGGAGGCGACGCTGGCAACTACGAATTTCTCAGAGCCGAATCGCTCTACGACGGTTTTTACATAGTCCAGCCTCCCCGTTTGTATAAGATCACTATATTCTATCTGCGCAACCTCCCTGTCCACATCCTCTATAGATCTAACGACTACTTCGTCTATGCGGGACTTTGCGCCTCCAACAGGAGGTCTACGCACCTCCTCCACCTCATCACCAGTGGCATTCACTAGGAGGACTCTTTCCCCATGGAGTTCAACCCTGTGGGTTTCCCTCCACTCCCTCGGAGCACACAGTCCACAGGCTACCCAGTCTATCCCAATTTTATCCAGCATATCCCCTTCAGCCTTAAGCTTCCCAGCTATGTCCCAAGAGTTGATAGCCCACCAGGGCTGGTCCGTCACTTTATCCCAGTGGTCACGGAGAAATATGCCTGTGTAAGGTATAACCACCGGGAACCCACCGTGAAGCCCATTGGTCATAGAGGCAATCATCTTTTCCTTACCCTTCAACCCCAACCTAGACCTCTCCGTGAACCCCTTCCACAGAAGATCGAGGGTGACTTTAAAAACTTGTGTAAAAGATGAATAAAGCGTCTTTTCCGCTTCCTTGTTCAACCAACTCCATGGCATGACCGCGGATGTTCAAGTGCCACCTGATCCATACTAGGCTGAACTGGCTTGAGGCAACAGTAAAAAGGCTTTATACACCGAGTACATGATACTTCTTAGGCACTGTTGAAAAATTGAGGCGTGGGTGCTGTATGCTCCAGACTCAGATGAGGATACTCCCAGCTGAACCTACACCGGTGGACATACTCGTAGTCCTCATCGGATTAGTCATCCTCTGGATCATCGTCTCCATACCCGTGTACATAGCGGCTAAGGCTGTAACGGGTGGGAGAGCATCCCTTGGATCCGCCATGGTTGCAACCCTCTTCGGTCCCGTGGTCTACATCATCGTCCTCTTCGTCGTGGATTTCTTCCTCGGCACCGTTATAGGCCCCACAGCCTTCCTGTGGGCGCTACTCTTCGCCTTCATCGCGTGGCTCGGCGTCTACAAGGAGGCCTTCGAAACGAGCTGGCGTGGAGCCATAGCCATAGCCATACTAGGCATCATAGCCTTCATCGTTCTAAACGCGTTACTAGACTTGTTCCTGGGTATTACGATACCCGGGATATCCATAAGACCTTTTCTACCTTGAGACCGAGGTATCTGGGGTTTCGTAGAGCTGATCGATTACGTGACAACAAGCCTATGTTGCTTTTGTTTGAACATGTTGAACCTAGGCTTCAATATATTGACATAGTTTAATGCTTAAGGTTTCAGGATCTTAGTCCTGCAATAGGAGCGCCTGTTAAACGGATATACCATGTCTCCGTATACTCCTTAAGAGAGTGATTAGTTGCTCAGCAATAGCTCTTACGAGGAATTGTAGGGTTGCAGAATGTCGTACATAGAACAAAGCTTTAGGCGTCGTCCTGCATAGTGTTGAATATGCGGCGCCGCTCACTGGTTCTTACCAATGCGAATGTTATAACTCTTAACCAGACTCTGCCTAGGGCTCAAGCAATAGCCATAGGTAACGGGCAGATCCTTGAAGTCGGCTCAACTGAGGAAGTCGCCAAACACGTCACCGATGAAACCGAAGTCATTGACCTACAGGGTAAGACGGTTGTACCCGGTTTCGTAGACTCCCACATTCACATGCTAGGGTTTGGAGCGTATCCACAGCAACTTGAGCTACGCAACGCCAGGTCTATAAAAGAGCTGCAGAATGAGCTGGGGAAACACGCGAAGCGCACACCTCATAATGGGTGGATCTTAGGCCGCGGCTGGGATCATGAGAGGCTTTCTGAACATCGTTACCCAACCCGCTGGGACATAGACGCCGCTGTGAAGGAGCAACCAGTGTTCCTAATACGTATCTGCGGACACATAGGTGTTGTCAATAGCAAGGCCTTAGCGTTAGCGGGCCTCGATGAAGCTGAGGGAAACGTTCGAGATCTTATAGGCTGGGATGCGGACACCGGAAAACCAAACGGGGTTGTAAAGGAGGAGGCATTAGACCTAGTTTGGCGGGTGACACCAAAGCCCAGCCTTGAAGAAGTTGAAGGCGCGTGCATAAATGCATGTGAACGGGTGATTGAAGCCGGTTTAACGTGTGTCCACTGGCTTGCCGCTTCAGCTGATGAACTCCGCGCTGTACAAGAACTCTCTCAAAACAGACGCCTACCTATCCGAGTCTATCTAGGTATCCCAGTTGAGATGCTTCAACATCTAGTAGGCCTAGGTCTTATCACTGGGTTTGGAAACGAGCGTGCGAAGCTGGGATTCGTAAAATTCTTCGCCGACGGCTCCCTCGGCGGACACACCGCTGCCCTAAATGCACCTTACTCAGACAAGCCGGAAACCATGGGCGTGATGCTTTACACTCAGCGGAGACTCAACAGGCTGATTCTTGAGGTGCATAAGGCAGGGTTGCAGGTAGCTGTCCACGCTATAGGTGACCGAGCTTTAACCATGGTTCTCGATGCCTATAAGAGGGCTTTTAAACGAATACCCCGTAGAGATCACCGAAACAGAATTGAACACTGCTCAGTGCTCAACCCTAGATTGATTAAATACATGCAACGCTTAGGCATAACCGCCTCCGTGCAACCCCACTTCATCGTCTCAGATTTCTGGGTCTCCCACCGCGTAGGTGCACACAGAGCGCGCTGGGTCTACCCTTTTAGGTCTTTACTAGACGCGGGGATCGTTGTGGTTGCGGGCTCAGATTGGCCTGTGGAACCAGTCAAACCCCTAACGGGTATGTGGGCAGCGGTTACTAGAAAAGATTCCCACGGAGAAAACGTTACGGCTGAAGAGGCGTTAAAGATGTACACGTTAAATGCAGCCTATGCCTCTTTCGACGAAGACAGGAAGGGATCTATTGAAACAGGTAAATTTGCGGATTTAACGGTTCTTTCACATGATCCACTTACTATATCCCCGGGGAAGATCAAGGATGTATGTGTTGAAATGGTAATTGTAGACGGCGAAAAAGTGTACAGAAAACCTTGAAAATTTCTTCATCATGAGGTTGGTAAGGCATAAACCGAGTATGCGGATGTATTAAGCTAGAGTTTTGAAGACTGAAAAGGGCATTAGCCAAGACAGGTTTTCGTTAAACAAAGGTGGAAGATAGGGGGAAACCACTGATATTTTGACGTTTCTCGTAAACATCCACGTTTAGGAATGGGGAAGAAACAGGCTTTTCGTACAGTCTATACGGATATAGCGATCACTGGCATCGATGAGGTGTCAAGTTGATGGATGAGTATATTAGACTGCTCGAAAACCTCTGGACTGCCCTAGTCTTCAATCGAGAGGGTGGCATATCCATAGTTACTTTATCGTTCAAAGTTTATATGTGAAAGCTCCACCTATTCATCCCCATAGTTAAGGGAAAAAAGTGGATGAAAAGTGTCTAAAAAAGATGTTCATTTCAAGGTTAAAGAGCTTAAAACCGACATCGGTGTCTTCAAGGACTTAGAGGTGAGTATCGGCAGAGTTTTCGAGGAAACATGGCTTGAACAACTTGGGCCCACGCCTTACCCATCCATAACGGACTTACGGGAATGGGACCTTAGGCTTCTGGAACGTTATAAGCCCTTCTACATGCCCTACTGCGATGTCTGCTGCCTCTGCACCATGGGTAAATGTGACTTAAGCAAGGGTAAACGCGGAGCCTGCGGCCTCGACATCGAGGATCAGCAGTCCCGTGTAGTGTTGATCGCCTGTTGTATAGGCGCCTCGACGCATGCAAGCCATGCGAGGCACTTAGTTGAACACCTTATAGGTAAGTATGGACGTGAAAGCCTAATCGACGTCGGCGGCCTAAATGTTGAGGTTGAGGCTCCGATCACCCGCCTCATCTGCGGCATACGGCCTAAATCGCTTGGAGACCTTGAAGATGCCTTAGACTACGTTGAAACTCAGCTTGTACACCTCCTCTCAGCCACGCACACGGGTCAGGAAAGCAGTGAGCTTGACTTTGAATCCAAGGTATTCCACGCGGGTATGCTCGACCATCTAAGCCTCGAAGTAGCTGACATAGCTCAGGTTTCAGCCTTCGGGTTTCCAAAGGCCGACGCTGAGGCTCCCCTCGCTGAGCTTGGGTTCGGCACCGTTGACGCATCGAAGCCCGTTGTTCTCGTCATAGGACACAACGTTCCATCAGCTATAGGCGTCGTGGACTACCTAAACGCGCATAAGCTCTACGGCGAGGTTGAGGTAGCGGGTATATGCTGTACAGCCCACGATATGGCGCGGTACGATCCGAAGGCTAAGATCGTTGGACCCATGTCTTATCAACTCCGCTTTATAAGGAGCGGGGTTTCAGACGTCATAGTCCTCGATGAGCAGTGTATCCGAACTGACACCTTAGTTGAGGCGCAGAAGACTGGGACGCCTGTTATCGTTACAAGTGAGAAGAACCTTGCAGGTCTCAAGAACCGTACAGGTGACGCGGCTGATGAAGTTGTAGAAGAACTCGTATACGGGAAAGTCCCAGGAGTCCTCATCCTCGACCCAGACCTCGTAGGCGAAGTAGCCGTTAAGACCGCTATGAAAGTAGCGCCTAGAAGAGCGAAGCTCAAGGTTATCCCAAGCATCGAGGAGGTTAAGGCTGGAGCTGCGAAATGTACGAAATGCTATGAGTGCCTAAGGGCCTGCCCCAACGGGTTACCGGTTATGGAAGCCTTAGCTGAGGCTGAGAGGGGAAACCTTGAGAGGCTCGCAGACCTCTACGAAAGCTGCGTAGGGTGTGGACGCTGTGACAACGCCTGCCCTGTGAACCTGCCTCTTCACAGCTTCATAGTGAAAGCCGCTGAGAAGAAGCTTAGGGAGGAGAAGTATAAGATCCGTGTAGGGAGAGGGGCTATACAGGATGTTGAAATCCGAGACGTGGGCAGCCCAATCGTGCTCGGTGAGATCCCAGGTGTCGTAGCCTTCGTCGGATGTTCAAACTTTCCAGCCGGCGGTAGAGAAGTCGCGGAGATGGCTGAGGAGTTTGCTAAACGCCGCTACATCGTCACCACTTCAGGGTGCTCAGCCATGGCGATGGGCATGTACAAGAACGGTGAGGGGAAGACGCTTTACGAAGCCTACCCTGGAGCCTTTAAAGCCGGAGGCATAGTCAACGTAGGCTCATGCGTGGCCAACGCCCACATCGCAGGAGCTGCTATAAAGATCGCCAACATCTTCGCTAAGCGTAACCTCAGAGGAAACTACGAGGAGATCGCGGACTACGTCCTCAACCGGGTCGGCGCCGTCGGCGTTGCTTGGGGAGCCATGTCCCAGAAGGCGGCTTCCATAGCCAGCGGCTGCTGGCGCCTCGGTATACCCGTCATCGTTGGACCCCAAGGCGCCAAGTACCGCCGCATGCTCCTTGGAAGGAAGGACCGCGAAAAGGAATGGTATGTGCACGACGCCCGCACAGGTGACAGCGTCTACGTTGGACCAGTCCCAGAGCACCTCTTCAGCAC
>Ga0129297_10000114_pt1 | contig 36316 bp, 30 predicted proteins | sample I18A1metaG_FD_94708 | JGI IMG/M metagenome (GOLD analysis project Ga0129297, IMG submission 94708) | Lake sediment bacterial and archeal communities from Gulf of Boni, Indonesia to study Microbial Dark Matter (Phase II) - ​I18A1 metaG | ecosystem: Environmental > Aquatic > Freshwater > Lake >... | reverse complement strand
TGGTCTCCGCCTTTCAGGATTGACACGACCCGTTTAGTTCAGTGGACGGCCCCGCTGGCCGTTGAATTTTTCTTTGTCCAGCGCTGTGGGACTGAAGTCCCGGGCTGGCATGCGCCCTGCCATCTTGACGACGCGACATTCTTGGATGGAACGCACAAGGACTTGTCAGGGGGTTGGCATGACGCGGGGGACTACAACAAGTACAACGGCTATACGCCACTGGCGGTCTACGCGCTGGCCAGGTTCGCAGAAAGTCCATCTTCGGTCGAAACCGACTTTGCCAGATCATCCACAACGCCATTAGCCGAAGCCCTCTGGGGAGCTAAATGGCTACGGAAGTGCCAGGAGCCGGAGACGAGGAAAATTCTCGGGTCTGTTTTTTCAGGATACTCATACTGGGGAATCCCGGAAAGCGAAACGGACAACGTGCCCGGAAACTCGGATGACCGCCCCGCCTATCCTCTCACATGGAATGAGAACGAAATGGCTGTTGCTGCGTATGCCACACTATATCGGATCACCAGAGGCGCAACCTGGAAGCAAGCTGCCTTGGATCTCTGGGCTGTTGTCGAAACCCATGACCCCGGGCAAAATGCCCTTCAATGGGCGAAAAGGCTCATGGCAGCTAAAGAGATGCACCGGACTTTTGGCGATACAGACTCTATCACGGAAGCGGAAAAATGTGTTGAAACCCTCCTCCAAACTCAAGAAGCCAGCGGCAGATGGCCGGTCTGGAGCCTCGTGGATAGCGGATTTGTTCCAGCCTCGCTGGCTGAATTTGTCCTCGAATTCGGGCGGAGCCGGCTCGTTCCTGACGCTCGAAGGTCCCTATGGCGATATCTCGCCTATTGGGAAACGAATCGACCAGTCCCCTTTGCGATCCCCAAGTGGAGCGAAAGCGACATCTTTTTTCCTTATGTCGAGGAAAGCTGGTACGTTGGCCAAAACTCTCAGTATCTCTCGCAGGCTTGGGCTGGTTTCCTGATAGCCCAGGTTTCTCCCTGGAAGCAAAGGCAGGCGTTGGAAGTGGCTCAAGGCTCGCTGGACTGGGTCCTGGGGGCGAATCCCCTGGGCATCTGTATGATGTCCGGAGCCGGAAGCCGTCATCTGAAACGTTATCATCACCGCTATGAAACAATTTCCAACGGCCAGCAGGGCAATGTTCCGGGAGCCATCGCCAACGGCATCACAAGAGAAAAGCCAGAGCTGGACAGCCCCTATCTTGACCTCGAAGGTAACTCATGGCAGACTAGCGAGCCCTGGCTTCCTCATAACGCCTATTACCTCCTCTGTTTGTCGAGAATTAATATTAGCTATCTGCCAGCGAAGAATGACAAGGTCGAGAAGGCGCGGGCCGGCGCCAGATTGCCTGGCGCCAAGGATCGAACCCAATAGGTTTTCAATGATTAAGTCAGTTCCCGAAGATTTCATCGTCCAGGAAAAAGCAGATTTGCCCTTCTGCCCGAAGGGAAAATTCAGAGTCTATCTCTTAAAGAAATCCCATTGGAATACGCTCGACCTACTTCATTCTTTTTCCAGGTCTTTCGGCCTGCCCCTGGAAAAATTCTCTTACGGCGGGAAAAAAGATAAGCACGGCCTGACTTATCAATTCATCGCCGTAGAGGCTCCGGCCGACTTCAGCCAAGAGGGAAAAAACTTCTCCCTGAGTTCTCAAGGATTCATGGACCGGCCGATGGGACCCGACCTCATCCAGGGCAACTCTTTCAAGGTAACGATGAGGGATCTCCCCGGGTTCGCAGCATTGGAGAGGAACATAGAAGAGGCCAGGGCGTCCGGGTTCCCGAATTTCTTCGATGACCAGAGGTTCAGAAGTTATGACCCCGAAAGAGGTTTTTTCGCCGAGAAAATACTGAAGCGGCACTGGAACGGAGCCCTGCAGGTTTATTTCACCAGCGCCAGCCCCGACTCGAGCAAAAACGAAAGGCAAAGAAAAATCACCCTCTTTGAGAATTGGCGGGACTGGCCGGCCTGTTTGAATCTGGCTCAGGATGCGGCTGAAAAAAGGGTTTTCGGGTATCTTTCCGCTCATCCTAAAGCTTTCGCCAGTGCGCTCCATCTGCTGCCGCAAGAAGAAATATCCATGCTTTACGCCGCCTTCCAGTCTTTTTTGTGGAATGAAATTTTAAGGAGAACCCTGAGGCCCAAGGTCGAGGACCTCACAGAGGTAAATGGCATCGCTGGAAAGTATTTTTTCTGGAGCGGCCTCAACAAGGATATTTTTTCCTATCTTTCCGGCCTCGAAATCCCAACGGCGGCGGCAAAGATGGATCTTCCTGATGAACTTGTCCGGTCATTCTACCAGGAGGTCCTGAGCGAAAGAGGCCTAAGGCCAGGGCTGTTCCGGACAAAAGTGCTCAGGAAAGTTTCTTTCAGGTCCTTCAACCGGAGGGCGCTCATCGTCCCCGAGGACCTACGCATCGTCGATAAAGGAGAAGACGAAATCCACCCGGCCAGGAAGAAGCTGACCATGTCCTTTTTCCTCCCGCGCGGCGCCTACGGAACGATGCTGGTAAAGAGACTCACATGTGGAAAAGCGGATTGACAGCTATTTCTCACTAAGGATATATTCTGCACGAGGATAACCCCATGTCCCGTAACGTCATCCGCACAAGGAAAAATATCAAGATTCGACCGCTCGAGCGCTACTCGGACTTCGAAAAGCTGGTGGATATTCAGCGCGTTGTCTGGAAGCACGAGGACGCGGAACTCACTCCAATCCATCAGTTCCGTATTTCTTCAGCGATGGGAGGTATCGTCCTCGGCGCCTACGCCGGCAAAGAGTTAGCCGGGTTTGTTTTCTCTTTCCCCTCGGTTTTTAGAAAAAAGCTCTGCCAGCATTCTCACCACCTGGCGGTTCTTCCGGAATACCAAGGTCTCGGAATAGGAAAGGCGCTGAAATGGGCGCAGCGGGAGTGGGCGCTGAAAAACGAGTATGACCTGATCACCTGGACTGCAGACCCCCTCCAGACCAGAAACGCTAACCTCAATTTCCATGTCTTGGGCGCGCGATGCAAGACGTACCTGCCTCATTTTTACGGGCCGACACCTTCCCTGACCCTCGCTCCCGGTCTTCCGACAGACAGACTGCTTATTGAGTGGCCGCTTCACCATAAAAAAGTCGAAATGCGCAGGCGCGGCAAATTCGACAGCTGCGCGGCCAACAGAATTCCCAAAGCTCTCGAGAGAAAGACGGCAACGAGAGGCTTCCTCCCGGGCCGGCCCCGGCCGGATATGCGCAACAAGACGCTTCTTGTTGAAGTCCCGGAATCCAGGAAAGCCCGGGCAGCCAGGCCGGCGGCCATTTCGGCTTGGCAGACTGCGCTCCGAAGGACCCTGCGGCATTATTTTGAACGCGGCTATAGCATCGTCGATTTTCTTTTCAATGACCGCTGCTTTTATGTCCTTGAGAAAAACGGCAGGGCCTGAAGCGCATGAAATCCTGGAAGGACAATGTCTCTTTTGTCCTCGTCGAACCCTGTGAGCCCGGAAACATCGGAGCATCGGCAAGAGCCCTGAAAAACATGGGGTTTCGCCGGCTCGAGCTGGTCAGCCCGGCCCAGTTCCTCAATGATGACGCCAGGTCGATGGCTTGCGGCGGAAAAGACGTCCTTGAGCAGGCCGTCGTTCATTCGAGCTTCAGCCAGGCCATCGCCAACAAGCAGCTCATTGTGGGCACGACAAGAAGATACGGAAGTAAAAGAGGCCTTTTCCTGCCTCTCGAAAAGGCCGCAAAGAGAATCGTCGTAGCCGCCGCGAAGAATAAGGTTGCCATCCTCTTCGGCAGGGAACAAAACGGGTTATATAATCAAGAAATCGAAGAATGCGGATTCTTAATACGAATTCAGGTTAATCCCGCCTTCCCCTCTTTGAACCTCGGCCAAGCCGTCATGCTCGTGGCCTATGAACTCAGCCAGCAAAAGCTCAAAGAGGAACTTCCTCGATTTGTCCGGAATAAAGAAATCCAAAAGCTCTATAAGAGAATCCACGCCAATCTCCTGCTCCTGGGATACAAGGCCAAAGGCGACAAGGACCTCGAAGCAATTATTATGCGCAACATCAAACACCTCATCAGCAGGGCCGGCCTGACCGAATGGGAGCTGAAAATGATCCATGGCATCTGTACCCAAATTGAGAACAGATTGAAGAAAAAATGAAGATTGCGGCGAAGCTTGTTTTGTTCCTGATTTTATCATGCCTCCTCCTTTTTGGCTGCCAGAACACTGGTCTGGTCATAGAATCCAGCCATGACCTCGTGTTCAAGAACCTGGCCAAGAGATGGGATGAAGGCCTCCCTCTTGGAAACGGCCTTGTGGGAGCCCTCGTCTGGCAAAACGGCCAAAACCTTCGCATTTCGCTTGACCGGGCCGACCTTTGGGACCTCCGGCCGATGGCCAACCTTGATACTCCGGAATGGACGTTCAAGTGGGTCTACGAACAATGGAAAAACAAAAACTACCGCGCTGTTCAAGACAAATTTGATGTCCCCTATGACGCCGAGCCAGCCCCGACAAAAATACCGGCCGGCGCCCTGGAATTCAACACGGAAGGTCTCGGCCTAGCGCAAAATGTCCGACTGTTCATCAGCAGGGCCGTCTGTAGGGTTGACTGGTCCGGCGGAGCGACCCTCCAGACATTTGTTCATGCCACGAAGCCAGTCGGCTGGTTCCGTTTCCAAGGAGTCAGCAAGGATTTCCGGCCTGTCCTGAAACCGCCTCCGTATGAAAAAAAAGAAAGCGAGGGCGGGATGAACTCCGTCTCCGGCCAGGACCTCGTCTGGCTGGGCTATGAGCAAGGCCCGATTGTTGAATCCGGGAATCTCCTGACTTATCGCCAACCCGGCTGGAGCGGGTTTTATTATGAGATCGCCGTCCTCTGGAAGCAGGTCGGGACAGATGAGCTGGTGGGAGTCTGGAGCATCAGCTCAAAGTTTTCGGATGACAATGGCGAACCGTCCGCGGTCGAGCACGTTAGCAAAGAAATGCGGCTGGGGCTTGATTGGAGTTTTGAGCAACACGCGGCCTGGTGGCGCAATTTTTGGTTGCAGTCTTCTCTCCGCCTGCCTGATAATATCCTGGAAAAACAATGGTATCTCGAGCAGTATAAGTTCGGGTGCGCGGCCCGGAGGGGTGCCCCGCCCGTTTCGCTCCAGGCCATCTGGACTGCGGACGACGGCAGACTGCCACCCTGGAAGGGTGATTTTCACCACGACCTAAATACCCAGCTGAGCTATTGGCCCTGTTACAGCGCCAACCATCTCGAGGAAGGCCTGGGTTTTCTCGATTGGCTCTGGGAGTTGCGGCCGGAATTCAAGCGGTATACCCGAACCTATTTTAAGACCAACGGGCTCAACGTCCCGGGTGTAACCACCTTGACCGGCGAGCCCATGGGCGGCTGGATTCAGTATTCTTTTTCGCCCACCTGCGCCGCCTGGCTGGCCCAGCACTTCTACCTTCACTGGCGCTACAGCATGGACCGCAGATTTCTTGAAGAACGCGCTTATCCCTGGATCAAGGATGTAGCTGCTTATCTTGATGAAATTGCGGTGCGGGAAGATAACGGCCGCCGCAAGCTCCCTCTCAGCTCCAGCCCGGAAATTTTTGATAACAGCGCCAGGGCCTGGTTCGCCGAGACGACCAACTACGACCTGGCTCTCATCAAATGGGTTTACGGCGCTGCGGCTGAGCTGGCGGAAGAGCTGGGCAAGAAGGAGGAGGCGGAAAACTGGAGAAAGATACGGGCCGAATGGCCGGATTTTTCCGTCGACCCAGAAGAAGGGTTCATGTTTGCGCCCGGCGTCCCCTATCGCGAATCGCACCGTCATTTTTCCCATCTGATGGCCTTTCATCCGCTCGGCCTCATCGACTGGTCAAACGGGCCGCACGACCAGACCATTATCAAGAACACTCTGGCAACGCTTGAAAAATATGGTTCGGGCCTGTGGTGCGGTTATTCCTTCAGCTGGCTCGGTAAGCTTAAGGCCCGGGCTTTTGATGGCGAGGGGGCGGCTAAAGCTCTTGAGACGTTTGCCACCTGCTTCTGCCTGCCCAACAGTTTCCACGTGAACGGCGACCAGTCGGGAACCGGAAAATCAAAATTTACCTACCGTCCCTTCACTCTCGAGGGGAATTTTGCCTTTGCCTCGGGCATCCAGGAGATGCTATTGCAGAGTCATACCGGAGTCGTTCGCGTATTCCCGGCTGTCCCGTCTTCATGGAGAAACGTTTCCTTTGATAAGCTCAGGGCCCAAGGAGCTTTCCTTGTTTCGGCACAAAAATCAGGCGGAGAGATAAAAAAAGTCAGGGTTTTTTCCGAAAAAGGAGGCCGGTTCAGAATCTATTTAGACGATCAACTTGTGGAGATTGACATGCGGCCTGGACAGATGATCGTTCTAAAGTAGGCCATCCGCCCGCTTGATTCCGTGCTTAAGCCGCTCAAAGGGTTAGACCTATTGAGCTGGCTTCTCGACTCTGGCAAAGCGGACATTCCGGGCATCCGTCATCGAAAAGCGAAGCTCAACAATCTTGCCGTTGTTCCCTCTTATAAAGCGTAGCTTTGTCGAAGAATTTTTGCCGGTAAAAGAGTCTTCGGCCACAGGCACAAGCAAAAGATCACTCCGCCTGATAAACGGGATGAACAGCCCTTTTTCGTTGAGCTTGACTTCCAAGACCGATCCCAGTTCCTCGCTGTAGTAAAACCCGCAGAATTCCTGCGGGGGCGCTGGCGACCATGTCCCGTCCGGAATCCTCTCTGCCGGCATGGCGTAAGGACCCTGCCAGTAGATCAGCCTTTGCACCGGACCAGCTCCAGTCCGGTCGAACTGAATCTTGGCATCCACTCCGCGATAGACAAAAATATCGTCCGACTCCGGAAAGACCTCCCAATTTAAATCCCCCGTCAACTGGGCAAAGAGCCGGTTTTCGCGGCGCGTGATCTCAATGATCCGCTCTCCTATCAGCCAGTACCGGCCGACGAGTCGGTCGAGAGCATCTGCCTTCACACTTACCTGGGCAGCCGGACGCGCCTGAACAGGACCGAGCTGCCCCTCCAGGTAAATATCGGCGACACGCCGGGAGAGCTGGGTCGGGTCGATTTCGAAATTGTTGGTCAGGACGGCGATGGCCACCCGCTCATCAGGGAAAAATAATGTTTCGCCTCGGAAACCGGCCCATCTTCCACTGTGATGGAGAATCGGCAGGCCTCTGTAGTTGCCAATAATCAGGCCCGCAGCGTAGATAAGAGGACTTCCGTCAGCTAACCTCCCCGGCTCAGACATCTTCGTCCAAATATCGCTGCTCGGCGTTCCCGACTGGAAAGCCGCCAGCCACCTGGCCATGTCTTCCGCTGAGATCAACAACGAGCCCGGTCCTGGTGCGGCCTCATTGTCCATCATTCGCTCAAAACGACCGTCACTTCTGCGGTTATATGATACGGCAACTCCGGGCACGAGCGTATTCGGATCGTCTTTAAAGACTGCGGTGTCCATTTTTAAAGGGACAAAGATGTTGGCTCGGGTCCAGTCTTTAAAGCTCTGCCCGCTGGCGCGGGCCACAACCTCAGCTAGGACCACGTAGCCGGCATTCGAGTAGGCATATTCTGTCCCCGGAGGAAAATTCAAATCTTTTTGGCGTGAAACAAGCTTCAGGATCATCCGTGAGGTCACCATGTCGTCCATCCGGCCGCCGGACATCTGAACGAGGCCTCCCCAGTCCCGCAGGCCGCTCGTATGATGCAGGAGGTTGGAGATAGTGATCTCGTGGCCAAAGTCGGGAAAGTCCGCGATATGCGTGCGCACATCGTCGTCCAGAGACAACTTGTTTTGCCCGGCAAGCGTAAATACTGCGAACGCGGTAAACTGCTTGGCCAGGGAAGCGGCATTGAAAAGACTTTTGGGAGTGACAGGGTCGCCGTGTTCCAGGTCGGCGCAGCCATATCCCTTGACGAGCACGGGTTTGCCTTCGATGACTACTGCCACCGCTGCGCCCGGAACGTCGGGCTTGTTCCAGGGCGCGAAGAGCTTATCGACCTGTGATTCCGGATCACCCGGCTGAGTTTGGGCTGAGGCAAACCCGCCCAGAAAAAGTAGCGCCAGTATCAGATTCCTGAATGTGCGCATAGCCGTAATTCTTATGCCCGGGCGGCCCGCTCCAGCTTTTTCATGATCCCGAACATAAAACTAGCAGAGAGAAGACAGCACACCACTAGGATAAGCCACAACGACCACAAAGGAACTTTCAGCCAGAAATATCCGATCACCGTGACGAGGTAATTCCCGAGAGCGGTGGCGGCGAACCATCCCCCCTGCATCAACCCCTTGTACTTGGGCGGTGCGACCTTCGAGACAAAGGAAATGCCCATGGGGCTGAGAAACAGCTCCGCGATCGTCAGCAAAAAGTAGGTCCCGATCAGCCAGTAAGTTGAAACAAGGTCACCGGCCGGAGCGACGCGGCCTTCCAGACTTTTCGGGCTGGGCAGGCCGATTGAGGCGAAAATAAGAATAAGAAAGGCCAAGGCTGTGAGCATCATTCCGATTCCGATTTTGCGAGGCGCTGACGGCTCCCTGTTTTTTCTGTTTAAATAGCCGAACAGGCCGATGATGATCGGTGTCAAGGCCACGATGAAAAACGGGTTGAAGTGCTGAAGTTTCTGGGGCGTGAATGGATTGACATCTTCATAGCCCCGGTACCTCAGGAGGGCGAGCACGCCGAAGAGGATAAAGGCCACTCCGCCGACAATGCGCAAAACGGCGCTTGACCCTTTTTTCAGCAGAAAAACAAGCCCCAAGACCGCCAGGAAAAGGGGGAGTAGCCCGAAAAGGTCAAACCAGAGGTTGGTGATTTTTCCGACGCTGGGAACGGTGTAGTCCCGGGCGAAATAGGTCATCGTGACCGGGCTCTGGTGGAAAGACATCCAGAAGAAGATGACGACGAGAAACACGAGTCCAAGAGCGATCAGGCGCTCGCGTGTCTGTTGGCGCGTGAGCTCAATGACCTGGCCCTTGAGCGCCTCCGACCGGGCTTTCTGTTTTTCGGTGAGGTCTGCCTCTCTGTAATACTTGCGCAATCCCCAGAAAACCAGCATGGACAGGGCCAGAGCGATGAGGGCGACGCCGAAGCCGTAATGATAGGACCTGCTGAGGACGTTGATGTATTTTTCCGAGAAGGCTTTGAGCGTTTCAAGAGTGACAGCGGGGTCCTGGATTCTGGCGATATCGAGATATTTGCCCGCATCGTCCAGTCTATTTCTCAAAAAGTCGTTGGCCAGAGCCGGAATCCTGGCATCATAGACATACCCGGATTTCGCCAGAATCCAGTTGCTGACCTTCTCCGACGCCGTCGGGGCGAACATGGCGCCGATATTGATGCCCATATAAAAAATATTAAAGGCCCGGTCCCTCAGAGCATTATAGCGGGGATCGTCGTAGAGGTTTCCGACGAGGGCCTGGAGATTGCCTTTGAAGAACCCGGTTCCGAGGGCGATGGTGGCCAGGGCGGCAATGACCAGGCCAAAGCCGGTTTCCATCCTGGTCGGCAAGGCGAGCATGAGGTAGCCGAGAAACATCACCACGAGCCCGAGGCTGATGGTTCTGCCGTAGCCGAGCAACCGGTCGGCCAGGAAACCACCGAGAAGAGGAAAGAAATAAACACAGAACAAAAAAATGCCGTAGATGAAACTCGCCGTGGCCGCATTAAACCCGTATTTCGCCTGCAAGAACAGGACGAAGATGCTGATCATCGTGTAGAAACCGAATCGTTCGCCCATGTTGGCGAAGAAGGCGACAAACAGGCCTTTGGGGTGACCTTTGAACATTTTTCACCGTCCTTGCATGAGAATGGGAAAAATGGCTCGCCTAATATAAATACTCGGCGTTTATCTGTCAATCAGGAGGCGTTCTCTTCTTCGACGACATGGCGAAGACGGTCTAAGAACCCGGGGATGGCCGAAATAACCCTGTTCCAGCTCGGAATCAGAGGAGAATAAAGGGGGTCCTCAAGGAAGGCCTTGCCCGCCATCTGGATCGCCCGCGTAAAGGCCTCAACGGTGTTTGATTCCTGGTGATAGTCGAAAATGAGGCCGTTGATCGCGGCATCATCGCTGTACTGTTTGATCGTATCCTTGGCCGTACGCAAATAATTGATTTGAAGTGTGTTGAGCGCGCTTTCGCTGAGCACAGTGCCTTCAATCGCCAGATTCCTGAAGATGGACCGGGCAATATCGATGCACATTTTCATCAATCCCGTTTTTGGGTCCTCGGCTGAAAGGGGCTGGTGCTTGTGTTCGTAAGTCTCACAGAGCTCGGCCTGACAAACGCGGCGCAGGGAATAGTTGCGATAGACCTCGGCCAGAGTTTCCACCTCAAGCCCCCAGTCGTTCGGTATGCGGTTGATCCTCGCCAGGTCGGTTATCATCGAGAATTCTCCGGCCAGCGGATAGCGAAAGCTGTCGAGATAAGAGAGAAAAGGGAGATGGCCGAAGAGTTTTTCCAGGCTGTGGATCAGCGGACTCACAAACAGCCGCGTTACCCGGCCATGCATCCTGTCCGTCACGCGGGCATAGTATCCCTTGCAGAAAGCGTAATCAATGCTCGGGGAGGCGACCGGATAGCACAGCCGGGCGACAAGTTCGCGCGAGTGATTGACGATATCGCAGTCGTGGAGGGCGATCACCTTGCTTTCTTCGCGGGATAAAATATAACCATAGGCGAGCCAAGCCGAACGGCCCTTGCCGTCCTCTCCCACGCAAAGGTCGCTTTCAGCGAGGAGTTTGTAAAGGCCGGCATGGGAAGGGCCGGATGCCCAAACAATCCGGTGCCTCTGCTGAAGGGAAGAAAAGAACTTCTTGGCCTCGAGGAAATGGCTTCTTTCAGAAGTCCGGCCAAGGGTGATGACGATTTCATTGATGTAGGTGATTTCCTTCAGATTTTTCCTGATGACGTGGATCGCTGGAGAATCCAGTTCGGCGGGCGTAACGGGCAGGACAAGAGCAATTGGACGGTGACGGCTATAGTCAGACAGCTCCTGTTCCATCCGCTCAAGGTTCGTCGGCCCCAAACGGTGGAAGGTGGTGATGACTCCGGTCTGATGAAAATCCGCCATGTTGACCTCCTAAGTAGGAATTAATCAGCCGGAAAGGTGTTGCACAAGTTGGATGATTGCTTCCCGCCAGCCTGCTGGCCCTTCCCCGGGCGCATAAGTGAGATTGTGAACCCGGACGGAGGGATCGTAGTGCCCTCCCGGCTTCTGCACTATGACGGGAAAATCCACGGCTTCAAGCAAAGCCAGGTCGTTCAGGCTGTCCCCCAGCCCGATGCTACGCACAGAGGAGCCCTCCGCTTCTGCGTACATGGCCTGGAGAAGCCTTGCGGCTTTGCCTTTATCATTTTCCCCGGTAAGGTGAAAGAAACGCCCTCCCTGGGTGATATTCAGCCCCGCGGCCTGCGCCATTTCCCGGATCTTTTCAAGAATGGAGACGTCTTCCAAGACAAAGGGCTCATCATATTCCCTCTGCTTGGCGAGCACGGCTTCTTCTTCCGGTAGCCCAGTGTGTTTGGCGATATCTTCTATCGAGAAATCTCCAAAACCTCTCAGTTTTCCGGGCAGGCGTTCTTTTATCCGGGAAAGGACTTCCCGCAACCGGAGATACGGCGTTCTGAGTTCAATGACCTCGTAGGGAGAATCCCTCTCTGGCCCGGCAATTTTCCGGTGGAAATATCCGCGCGGGATAAAAATGGCTCCGCCGTTCTCGGAAATGAACGGGTGGGTGTTCCCCAAAATTGAGCGCACCGCCTCGATCTCCGCCCCGGTTTTGCTTGAGCAAATGATCAAGGGAATTCCCTTCTGGCGCAGGAGGCGAAGAGCCGGCTGCGCCGGTTCGAAGGAATAGGTCCGGTGGTCAAGGAGAGTCCCATCCAGGTCTGTGAAAACGATAATCCGGGCTTTCATCTGAATACGCGGCCTATTTTTTTGACTGTGCGAAACAAATCGTCAGAGAAAACGGCTTTTGCTTGGCTTGGAAGTTCAACTTATCAGATTCTCCGCCGCAAAGTCAAAGGAAATATCGTAAGCCGCTCCGTTTCCGTAATAATTGAGGCGGTGGTCCAGAGAGGGTGACGCGGCTGGGGGGCCCCCCGACCACCGGAGCGTTTGATGCCTCCAGAATTTCTATTTGTGTGATCAACAGAATGGGCCGCGAGGATGTCGGGGGGAAGCCTTGGCAGGCCCCTATTCCATAACAAAACGATCACGGAAGCGGAGCAGCCCACAAAAAATCTTGAGCAGCACAAGATAAATCCGCTACAATGGGTCGGACAATAGGAGATGAAAAGATGGCCTATTTTACAGCATTGCGGAGATACACCGCCAAGAGGATGGAGGAGATCCGGAACGCCGATGTTCTGGTCGGAATCCCGTGTTATAACAACGAGAAGACAATCACGCACGTTATCCAGATGGTTACGCACGGCCTGGACAAGTATTATCGAAACCTGAAGAACGTGATCTTCATTGCCGATGGCGGGTCGACCGATGACACGCGTGAAGCCGCCAAGGAATTCCAGATCAAGCCCTGGCAGGAGAAAATCGTTTCCATCTACCGGGGCCCGGCCGGCAAAGGGTCCGCTTTAAGGTCCGTTTTTGAAGCCGCCACACGCCTCCAGGTCCGCGCCTGCGTTGTCGTCGATGCCGACCTGCGGAGCATCACGTCGGATTGGGTTCACTATCTCCTCGACCCCGTGCTCAACAGAAACTTCCAGTTCGTCGCGCCGGTCTATCTGCGGCACAAATACGATGCCACGATCACAAACAATATCGTTTATAACCTGACCCGGGCCCTTTACGGCAAGCGGATCCGGCAGCCCATCGGCGGAGACTTCGCTTTCTCCAAGGAAGTCGCCGAGTTTTACACCAAGCAGGATGTCTGGGATACAGATGTGGCTCGTTACGGCATCGACATCTGGATGACCACCACGGCCATAACCCAGAACTTCAAGACGTGCCAGTCCAACCTCGGAGTTAAAGTCCATGATGCCAAGGACCCGGCTGAACACCTGGGGCCCATGTTCCGTCAGGTGCTTTACATTCTGTTCTCTCTCATGGAACGGTTCGAAAGCTATTGGAAGACCATCAAGGGAAGTGAACCCGTGGAGACATTCGGGTATACGGATTCGATCGAACCCGAGCCCATTACGGTCAACCTGGAGGAATTGGTCGATAAATTTAAGACCGGGTTCCAGCAGTTCTCATCCCTCTGGAAAGAGATTTTCAGCGACAATTGCTTCGCCGAAATCCAGAAAGCCAGCGAGTTGAGCCCCCGGGATTTTCATTTGCCCGCGAATATCTGGGTGCAGCTCCTTTATGAATTGGCGGCCACGTTTCATGCCTGGGCCAGGAACCGATTCAAGATCATCGAGCTCGTCACTCCTCTCTATTATGCCCGGGTGGCGTCTTTTGTCAGAGAGACATGGGACCTGACATCTGAGGCCGCAGAGAAAGTGGTCGAGGAACAAGCCCTTCAGTTCGAAGAGCAAAAAGATTACCTTCTCCAAATCTGGGATCAGAAATCGCATCCCTGAACAATGGACGTTATCCTCGCCTCCCAATCGCCGCGAAGAAAAGAGCTGCTTAAGAAGATCGTCCCTGAATTCAGGGTCGTGCCGAGCGACGTGGACGAGGAAAAGTTCCGGGAGAAGGACCCTATCTGTTTCGCCCTCCGGGCCGCCCGGGCCAAGGCCAGAGAAGTCGGCGAAAAATATCCATCATCCCTGATCATCGCTGCCGACACTCTTGTTTGGGTCGGGGAAGACATCTTCGGAAAACCTCGGAATCTTGCCGAGGCCAGAAAGATCCTGGAAAGGCTCTCCGGCCAAAAACACTGCGTCATCACGGCCTTGGCCATATACAAAAAAGACGAAGAGAGATGGCTCACAGGCTATGAGATCAGCCGTGTCAAGTTCAAAAACCTGAGCCGGGAAGAAATAGACGACTATCTTCAGCGCGATAATTACATCGACAAAGCGGGAAGCTACGCGGTCCAGGAAATCGGAGATGCGTTCGTTGAGTCGCTCGAAGGCGATTACGACAACGTCGTCGGGTTTCCTGTCCGCACGGCCAAAAAACTCCTGGATGAGCTTCTGAGTCCGGAGCGCGTCGTTTCCATCAGCGACATCGCCTTTCCGCATGATTGGGGAGTAGGAACCGTTGATCAAGTCGTAACATTTGTGCCCGGAGGCGTTCCCGGAGACAAAATCAGGATCAGGATAGCCAAGACAAAAAGAAGGCATCAATTCGGCAGAATAGTCAGTCTTGAATATCCGTCACCATTCCGGGTTGTGCCTCCATGCCCCCATTTTTCTGTCTGCGGGGGGTGCACCTTCCAGCATCTCGCTTACCCCAAACAGCTCGAGCTCAAGCAGAATTATCTCCTTCAAACGCTGCGCAAAATAGGGAAAATCGACACGGATGCATTCGAGAGCGAGGCCATCGCCCCATCTCCGGATATTTTTTACTACAGAAACAAGATGGAATATGCCTTCGGCGGGAAGGTTGGAGACATCGTCCTGGGGCTCCGGAGGCGGGTTTCTCCCCTGGAAAAATATGAAAAGGAAACGGTTCCCCTGCACAGGTGTCTGATTTTCAGCCGCGCAGCCGAAAAAATATTTCCCGTATTTACCGATTTTGCTCAGAGGACCAACCTCCCTCCCTATGATCCGATGACAAGGAAAGGCTTTTTCCGGAACCTCGTCCTCAGGGAGGGTAAAAACACCGGCGAAATCATGGCCATCCTTGTAACGCGGAGTGGCGCAACTCTGGACCTCTCCCTGCTCTCGCATGAACTCGAACATAAGGTCCCCGAGGTGAAAAGCCTCTGGTGGGTGGAAAACGACCGCGTTTCCGACGTAGTTGACTTTGAACGGAAAAAGCAGGTCTCCGGCAGATCATTCATCCAGGAAAAGCTCGCCGGGCTGAGCTTCAGGATTTATCCCGAGTCTTTTTTCCAGCCGAACCCGAAAGCCGCACAAAATCTGTACGGATGGATCGTCGACGAGGCTCGGCTTTTGGGAAGCCGCAAAGCCTTAGGTCTCTACTGCGGGCCGGGTTCAATCGAGATCTTCTTGTCCAGAGCAGTGAATGAAGTCGTCGGCGTAGATTCGGAAGCCATGAATATCCGGGCCGCCGAGGAGAATTGCCGGACGAACGGCATCGACAACTGCCGCTTCATCGAAGGCCGCGTGGAAAAGGTCCTCAAGGGAACGAACCTAGAAGGCCTCGACCTCGTCGTTATGGATCCCCCGAGAGCCGGCATCACCAGCAAAGGGCTGAAACAGATTATGTCCCTGAATATACCGGCACTCATCTATGTTTCCTGCAACCCGGCCGCATTCGCTAGGGACCTGGGTCTCTTTCGAGAAAAGGGCTACCGCATTCAAGAGCTGCACTGCTTTGATTTCTTCCCTCACACGCCCCACCTCGAATCCCTGGGCATCCTGGTTAAATAAGTCGTTGCTTGAAGAGAACGATTTGTGCTAAAGAAAATAGGGGGACACAACACCTAATTCAAAAATCAGAAGAGGATTTACTGACTTCTTTTCCGAATTAAGTATTGTTTTGCCCTATTTCTCGAATTCTGTTTACACCGGGTTTGAACTTTCATAGAATTTTTCCGTATTTTTTCCAGGAGGTTTGAATGAATGAAGTTCTTGAAGTCGAAGGCTTGAAAAAATCTTTCGGAACACTCGAAGCCCTTAGGGGAATCAGTTTCCAGGTTCAGAAGGGCGAAATCTTCGCTCTCATCGGCCCGAACGGCGCCGGAAAAACCACGGCCCTGCGCATCGTCGCCACCCTCCTTTCTCCTTCTGGCGGGAGGGTGAGCTTCCTCGGGTTTGATCTCAAGAAAGAGCCGGAGAAGTTTCGCCAGAGAATCAGCTATCTCCCCGAGGAAGCGGGCGCCTACAAGAACCTTAAGGGAATCGATTATCTGAAATTCATGGCCAACTTCTATTCTAGCTCGGAGAAGGAGGCGGAAGAATTCATCGGCCGGGCCAGGAATATCGCCGACTTGGGAACGCGCCTCAACGAAAAAGCCGGCACATATTCTAAAGGAATGACGAGAAAGCTCTTGCTGGCCCGGGCGCTCATGAACCGACCCGAACTGGCCATCCTCGACGAGCCCACTTCGGGACTCGACGTAATCAACGCCCTCGAGGTCCGCGAGATCGTCAAGAAATTCTCCCGGGAGGGCATTTCTGTCCTCCTTTCCTCCCATAACATGCTCGAGATCGAGTTTCTCTCCGATCGCGTCGGCCTGATCAATAAGGGAGCGATCCTGGACTCAGGAACACCAGAGGAACTGAAACACAAATATCAGGCCAAGAATCTTGAAGAAGTATTCAGGAGCGCGCTGCGATGAAAAAATTCATGAACCTTCTCAGCAAAGAAATCAAAGAACTCATCACCCTCCAGTTGTTCATCTCCTTTCTCTTCACCATTTTTCTCTTTTACTTCATCGGGCAGATGCTCAAAAGCGAAGTGAAAAAGGCTCTGCGGGTGCAGAAAATAGCAGTCCTGAACCTGGACGAATCGCCCTTCTCCGCGCAATTGATCGCTGGTCTCAAGGGTGCTAATTTTCAGGTGGAGATGGCCGGGGAGAAATACAAGGAGAAGGCGATCGAGTGGACCAAGGGGACTGACATCAACCTACTGCTCGTTATCCCCAAAGGATTTGGCGAGTCCGTCGAGTCGCTCAAATTCAAGGAGGTGGAGTCTTACTCATTCCTAAGGAGCTTCTCGCTCGTCGGGAGCAGGAACACGGCCATCCTTAATTCTGTCATCTCGGCCATCAACAACTACCTCTCCGACGATTTCTTGAAAAAGAAAATCCCGGACATCAGCCCTGAGCGGATGAAAAAACCCATCCGGAGCAAGGACTTCGTCATCGTCAAGGACAGGATGGCCGAAGGGTCGGCGGAAAGGGTCGCCGGGTTTGTCTCTAATCAGTCTGTCTTCCTACCGATCATCCTGATGATGATTATCATCTACGCCTCCCAGTTGGTCATCTCCGCCATTGCCATGGAGAAACAGAACAAGACACTCGAGACGCTGCTGACCGTGCCGATCAGCCGGACATCAATTGTGTCCGCCAAGATGATCGCCTCAGGCCTCGTCGGGCTGATATCCGCCGTTATTTATATGTTCGGATACCGCTTCGCCTTTGGCGGGCTGATGGGGAGGGGAGTTACGCAGGCATCAATATCGGGGCTGAGCAGCGCTGTTCAAAAGCTCGGCCTGGCCATGACAACAAGCAACTATATCATCCTCGGCGTATCACTTTTTCTCGCCATCCTTTGCGCGCTGGCCATGGCCACAATCCTCGGCGTCCTGGCCGAAGATTTCCGGAGCGCCCAAAGCCTGATCATGCCCCTGATCTTTCTCGTCATGATCCCATACTTCTTGTCCTTCTTCTCCGACCCCCAGACGATTTCCCTCCCGGCCCGAATCCTGGTTTGGGCCATTCCGTTTTCGCATCCGTTTTTGACGACGCAAAACTTGTTCCTGGAAAACTACAGGGAAGTTTTTGGCGGGATCCTCTATATGCTTGTCTTCTTTATTGTCCTGATAGTCGTCGCGGCCCGCATCTTTTCCACGGACAGAGTTCTGACAATGAAGCTCAGGTTCCGCCGGAAAAAAGTTGTCTTCTGATCCCTAAAAGGCTTCTCCGCCCTTCAGGTAGCTCGAATCTGTATGCTCCTTCATTTGTTGTGCCCCAGACTCGCGAGAAGCAGCCGACTGTATGCATCATCCTGAAAAACTAACAACCAGGAGAAAGACCAAAAGGACGGATATTTTTCTTGGAGTACAGCGCATTGATCACCGCACCTGGCCGAGGGCATCTTTGGCGGCCTCTCGGAAGCCTTCGGAGATGCTGGGATGGTGGTAGATGGAATAGGCTAAGTCTTCGGCGCGCACACCCAGCCTCAAGGCCACAGCAATCAGGTGGATGATTTCCGCTGCCTCCGCCCCGATGATATGTGCGCCCAGGAGGCGGCGGGATTCCCGCTCGAAGACCAGCTTGATGATCCCCGGAGCGTGCGCATAAAGGCTGCAGGCCTTGACCAGCCGCGAATAATTGCATTTGCCAATAACGACAGGAATCCCCTGGATCGCGGCTTCATCCTCTGTGAGTCCCACGGTCCCGATCTCGGGCATTGTATAGATTCCGGCCGGGATAAAGCGCTCATCCAGTTCCCTGTTTCCTCCCAGGGCATTCTCCACAGCCACAGCCCCCTCCAGAATAGCCGTAGATGATTGCATCCTCCGGCCGATCACGTCGCCAGCCGCGAATATTCCCGAAACCGTTGTTTCCAGGCGGCCGTCAACAAGAATTTCCGCCAGTGTCCCCGTCCTAACTCCGATGTCCTCCAAGTTCAACCCTTCAGTGCTGGGCTTTCGGCCCGTGCAAATAATCACTATATCAGTCGTCAACTCCTCGCCTCTGTCCGTTAAGAAGAGAGAACGGCCGTCCGGAGTTTCTGACCGGCCTGTCAAGGTAGTGCCGGGCAGGAAGCGAACGCTTTTCCGCTTGAGTTCCCCCTCAATAATGAGAACAATATCTTTGTCCTGACCGGTCAGGGCGTGATCTAATTTCTCGATCAGTGTGACCTCGACTCCGAAAGTCCGGAAGATAAAAGCGTATTCGCAGCCGATCACGCCCGCGCCCAGAATCAACATTTGCGAGGGGAGATCTGTGACCTTAACGAGGTCGTCTGTGGTCAGCATTATTTTCCCGTCGGTCGGGAGCCCGGGAACTTGAGTTGGCACGGATCCCGTTGCTATGATGATTCGCGGCGCTTCGATTTCAATATCTTGCGTGTCCGTTCGAACGGCAATCATATTCTTCGCACGAAGAAATGCTTCTCCCTTAACGACTTCCACCCGCCGCGACCTCAGGTGAGTCTGAATGAGTCCCTGGTCACAGCGGGCGAGCCGTTGTCTGCTGGCCAGGACTTGTTTAAAATCCAGGCTGATAGAGCCTTCGACGTTGACTCCAAAATTTCCCAACCTCTGGGCTAAATCCAGCATCCCTGCCGAGATCGAGAACGTCTTGCTGGGGAGCGTTCCCGTGGCCACGCAGGCCCCGCCGAGGAGCGGGCTTTTTTCGATGAGGCAGGTTTTTGCCTTCATCTCGGCGGCCTGGACTGCCGCAGCGATGCCGGCTTCACCGCCACCGATAACTGCCAGATCGAAACGGATACGACTCATTGATCCCTTTTTATCATGGCGGCGGGGGCAAGTCAAAATCCCATTTCTAAACAGGAAGCATCTCCTAAAATTCCATTTTTATGACGGGTGCAGGAGGCTGCCCTGAAGTCCCCGTAGCGGAAGGGGCACGCGTCGCGTTTTTGCGATGGGGAGAACCGACGGGACTGGTTCCCCGGGGTACGGGGACCAAAGGGCAGCCTCCTGCACCATATTAAGTCATATAAACGGAAATACTTACTCTTTTGCGTTCCTTGACAGGGCATAACGGCGGGTGATATGTTCTGGCCATAGCTTCCATCGAAGCTTTTAAATAAAATACGTCGAGCAAGGAGGAAATTCATGGCCAAAGAAATCCGTGTCCGTCATGGTTGGCTGAAGTTTATGTACATCTACACGATAATCGGGGCAGGCGGAGCGGGATTGGGGATGATTCTCCTTCCCAGCCGAATGATCTCTCTGTTCCGAATGCCAGCCCAGGATCCGATTATGTTCGGCATTAGCGGCAGCGTTTTCTTGGCCCTCGCCTTTCTCTCTATATTTGGCTTGCGCTCTCCGCTCAAATTTGCGCCTCTTCTGTTAGTGGAACTTTTCTACAAGTCAATCTGGCTAATCGGCATTATCTTGCCCCTCTGGCTGGCAGGGCCGCTGCCATGGTATGGAATTATTTTTGTCATCATCTTTGCCAGCTTCATCATCGGAGACTCGATCGCCATCCCCTTCGCCTATGTCTTTTCCAAATAAGCGGGCCGCGAAAAACCTGAGGATATACGGGAGTGCACCTTTTGGGGTCGCTCTCGTTCATGGCGGGCCCGGGGCTGCGGGAGAGCTGGCACCCGTAGCCAGGGAGCTTGCCAAAACTCACGGCGCGTTAGAGCCACTTCAAACACGATCAACCCTCAGCGGGCAGCTCGAAGAACTGAAGCTTATTTTAGAACTGAACGCTGACCTCCCCGTCCGATTGGTCGGATTCTCCTGGGGGGCCATGTTGAGCTTCCTTTTTGCCGCCCGGAATCCTTCGCTGACAAAAAAGCTAATCCTTGTCAGCAGCGGCGCATACGAAGACAAGTATACTGTGAACATCATGAGAACGCGCTTAAGCCGCCTTTCAGAAGAAGAAAGGAGAACCGTTTGTTCTCTTACGAAAATCCTCGACAACCCCAAGGGCACAAACAAGGACGAAATCCTTGCCCGATTCGGGGATTTTATCACCAGAGCTGATGCCTATGACCCTCTTCCCGGCAAGAGCGAGGTCATAGAATGCCGCTATGATATCTTTGAGAGAGTTTGGGAAGACGCCCAGGAGTTAAGAAGCAGCGGCGAGTTCCTCGCCCTTGGCCAACACATTCGCTGTCCGGTTGTGGCTATCCATGGAGATTACGACCCCCACCCTGCCGATGGTGTCAGGATACCCCTGTCGAAAGTCATAAAGAACTTCAAATTCATTCTTTTAGAAAATTGCGGCCATCGTCCCTGGATCGAACGCGCCGCCAAAACCAGATTCTACGACCTCCTCAGGGAAGAACTGCGAAGGTAGAGTCCATGTCAAACATCAACTCGGGGTAGCGCTCGATGACCTGCTTGACGATCGGCAGGTTACAGCTATTGCTGTCTGGAGGCCTGAAAGGTCTAAACTGCGCCAATTTCCCCTCCGCGCCAAGGTTTTAATCGGCGGATTGTCTAAAAGGATGAGAGACCGAATTTCAGGAGGTTAGACATGAAACGCCAAACGGTTATTATCGGAATAACGGTCCTGCTTTTCTCTTTTGCTCTTTTCTCCCCCGGACTATTCGGCCAGCCGGACAAGCGTCGCGCGGCTAGAGAGGAATGGCTCAACCTAACTCCCGAGCAGAAGACAAGGCTCGAGGAATTTCGCAAGGCCGGGCAGGAAGAACGGAGAGCTTTTTCTGAGCAGATGAGGAAGATGCAGTCAGGTCTTCGGGAACTGATGAAAGACCCGGAGGCCAACGAAAAGAAAATCGACGGCATAATCGACGAAATGAGCAAGCTTAGGGCCTCGCATCTTAAAAGCGGAATCAAACACCGCGCAGAGATGAAGAAGATCTTCACGCCAGAACAATTAGATAAGCTGAAGAACTTCAGAGCGCGGATGAGGGGGATGGGCCCAATGAGGCCAGGCCTGGGCATGATGCGCCGGCCTTTCATGGGGCCCGGCTTCCGCCGGGGATGGAACCGCAGTTGGGGCTGGCGGCGCTGGTAAAACATTAACCGACCTCATTTTCAAAGAGTATTTAATTCTTTGGGTGAGAGGGAGATGAAATCTACGATCACGGTTGACTCGTCCTCTAATTGCGTCACCATCAGGATCAAGAGCAAGCCGGGCGAAATCCACGAGATCCTTGTCCAGAAGACGAACAGGACAATGAAACTGGAAGACAGATGCTACGAGAGATACAAGATCATTAGCCCGAAGGGGTATGAGGACCAGGAAATATTCCACTGCCCCGACAGAGGCTTAGAAGTGTTGCTTTCGCTGGTTTTTATGACTCTGGCTGAGCGCACCAAACGCTTCCCAGGCTGTGATGTGCGGTCATAAACCTGGAGACCGGAAAGAGATCTTTAGGTCCGACCCGATTTGTGATATGATAGCCGTAAAAAATGAGAAGGAGAACCGTTGGGCAAGAGCAGCAGGGCTTATAAGAGCGCGAAAAGACAGAAGGAGCTTTTGCGCCAGAAAAAGCAGGAAGAAAAAAGGCTGAGGCGGCAAGCCAGGAAAGAAGCGCCTCAACAATAAGGCGGGAAAGCACCAGAACACATCGCGCCTAAGAAACGGAAGCATTCTATTTTTTGGGGAGTGGAATAATGAAGAAGTCTCACAACATCACCATGCTCGGCGCAGGACTCATCGGCACTTTTTATACGATGACGATCCAGGGACAACGGGGCCGGGACCGCATCCAGACAGTCTGCGCCCTGACCGATGAAGAGGCCAAAGCATTTTCCCACAAGTGGGGGATCCCCAAATGGACGAGCAATTTGAAAAGAGCGGTCGAGGATCCTGACACCGACCTGGTTGTCGTCGGCCTGCCCAACAACCTCCACAAGAAGGCCGCCCTCCTCTCGGCTGCAGCGGGGAAAGCGGTCCTCTGCACCAAACCGCTGGCGCGCAACGCCGCCGAAGCCCTGGAGATTCTCGAGGCCGTGGAAAACGCCCGCGTTTTCGCGGGTTATCTTGAAGACCTGGTCTATACTCCCAAAACGCTCAAATCCCTCGCCTCTGTCAGAAATGGGGCGCTGGGGAAAGTCCTCTGGGTCCGGTCTCGCGAGACCCATTCCGGCCCGCACAGCGCCTGGTTCTGGGACAAGAAAATCGCCGGGGGCGGTGCCATCGTGGACATGGGCTGCCACTGTATCGAGATCATCCGGAACTTTGTCGGCAAAGAGATCAGGCCCGTTGAAGTGATGTGCACAGCGGATACGCTTGTCCATCCAATCCCGGCCGAAGACTCCGGCATCGGGCTCATTCGCTTCGAGAACCGGGCCATCGGCCAGTTTGAGGTCAGCTGGACCTTCCGCGGCGGCATGGATTTGCGCGACGAAGTCGCCGGCACAGAAGGGACCATCTGGCTCAACCACTTCCTGAGAACCGGCTATGAAATGTTCACGGCTGCCGGCCGCGGAGGATATGTGGCGGAAAAAGCAGAAACCGAAAAAGGCTGGCTCTTCCCCGTCGGAGATGAAGTCCATGAGCTCGGGTATGTCCACATGTTCAGTGACATGTTTGACGCCCTGGACGAGGGCCGCCAACCCATGGAAACATTCCTTGACGGCTATATCGTCAATGCCATAATGGACGCCTGCTACAAATCAGCCAAAACGAACCGCTGGGAGCCGGTCAAGCTCGAAAGATGGGCCGTCTCCCCAAAAAGGGTAAAGCCTGCTCCTGCAGAGCGGCGCGCCGCGGAGAAATACGCCTTGATCAAAGAAGAACGGATGCCCGACGGAAGGATTAAGCAGATCCTCCGTGACCAGAAGACCGGCAGGATCATGCAAAAAATAAAGAGCTAAAGGACGTACTTGAATAATCTCAGCCCGGCCGGGATTTTCACTTTTTCCCTATAAATATCCCAGTAATATTCTCTCGCTTCTCCGAGTTTCTGGTAGAGCGGATGAGTTTCATCAGGATGGTGGGTAAAAGAGGGCCTGCCTTTGTTATTCACAAGGACAAGTTTCTGGCACCTGTTCAGGATTCCTGCCGTTCCAACGCTGCAGGCGACGACTAGTTCTTTCCGATGTGCCTTTTTGATGAGTTCCCCGTAGGTGAGCGGCCGTTCCTCGACGGGAATTCCCATGTTTCTGAGGATCGCCACAATACCCTGAATAGTCACTGAAGGAAGGATGAGCGGGCTTTCGGGAATCTTGATGACCGAGCCGTTACGCAGGCCGAAGAGACAGCAGGACGAGTCCCATTCGGTAATCTGGCGGTCCTCGATTCGAGCGCCGGGGTTGTCGTCCAGAAAAAGAGCAGATGCCGCCTCGGGACAGATTTTTGAGGCCTCGTCGACCGCCTTCACGCTGATTAAATAATTGACTCCCAGTTTGAGGCAGCCCGTCTTGTTAGCACCGACGACACGGACCAGGTGAGGCACGACGACCCCGCAGAAAGGCTCCCCGAGATACCGGTCGTAGCGGCAGGCCATGGCCCGGATCGACGGCTGAGCCGGAAAAGTCACCCCGATCGATTGTTCCTCGTCCACGGTGAAGGGCCGGAGATATCCTTGGCTCCCCAGCTCGGCCATCTCTTCCAGGAATTCGCGCATGGACGCGTCCCTGAGATAAAGATGGATGAAGACGTTTTCCAGCTCTTCTACGGTCGGGACAAGCCCCTGCTGGTCAAAACTGAGATTAAAGGAAATGCCTTTCTTAAACCGCTCGAGGTTGCTGTGCCAGTTGAGAAAAACGACTTCGAGTTCACCGCCGGTATTCCGTTTGGAGAAAAACCGGATCCCCTCAAAGGCAAGGAACAATCCGTAATGAAGAGACCGGGAAACGGCGTAGACTTTGGCGTCCGCTTCCTGGAGGACGAACTGCTTTTCCGCCAGACGGTAGCCCATCTGCCGGGGCGCCCATTTCACTCCTTCAAACTTGGCCATGAAAACCCTCCATTTTGGCTTTTTTATCACACTCCACCAGGAATCTCAACAACTCCGGCTGACGCACTTTTCAGATCATCTTGTGGCCGTTTTTCCGGCGTTGAAGAATTTCGGACCAAAAATATCAAGGGGACAGCCAAATGGCCCCTCGTGATATACGCCTGCATTTGTGTTAGATAATATCTTCGCTTTCGTTATCATTCCGGGAAGAGATTCTCTTGAAAAGGAGAGAAGCAAATGTTTAAATCATTAGTTCCCAGAGATGAAGTCTTTTTCGACCTATTTAACGAAATTACCGCCGGCATTAGGGAAGGAGTCCATGCTTTAGTCAAGATGCTCGAATCCCATGAAAACTTGGGCGAGCAAGCCCAGAATATAAAGACCATCGAACATCATACAGATCAGATCGTCCACAACCTGATGGCCCATTTGCATAGGACGTTTGTCACGCCCATCGACAGAGAGGATATTCATCAGCTCGCCGGGCGTCTCGATGATATCCTTGACATGGCAGAAGCTGCCGCCTCGCGATTCGACCTTTATTGCCCGGACTGTGTCTGCAACGAAGCTCTCGACCTCGCCAATGTCCTCTTGGAAAGCGTCAATCTTGTCCGGGAAATGGTCAGTATGTTGCGCAATCTCAAGACGCCGGCCCGGATCCTGGAGTTGACCGTGGAAATCAATCGTCTTGAAGACCAAGCCGATTACATCCGCCGCAGCACAGTCGCCCGCCTCTTTCGCGAGGAGAAAAATCCTTTCGAGCTCGTTAAATGGAAGGACATCCTGGAATATCTGGAACGGGCCACAGACTGCTGTGAGGATGCGGCCAACATTACAGAAGGCATCGTTCTCGAAAACACCTGAGGCAATGGCATTCATAATCGTCATAATTTTTCTGGCCTTGCTGTTTGATTTCGTCAACGGCATGAACGATGCGGCCAACTCGATCGCTACAGTCATATCGACGCGTGTCTTCTCGCCGCGCCTGGCAGTTATCTGGGCCGCCTTTTTTAATTTTGTGGCCGCTTTTGTCTTTGGCGTTCAGGTGGCCAAGACCATCGGGTAAGGAATCGTCGACACAACGATTATCACCTCGTCGTTGATTCTCGCCACGCTGGTCGGCGCCATTGCTTGGTCCTATGTTTGCACCCATTTGGGTTTTCCCATCAGCGTTTCCCACTCCTTAGTCGGAGGGCTGATCGGCACGGCTATTATCAAGAGCGGGTTCAAAGCTCTGCTCGTTTCTGGAATCCTCAAGGTCTTTGTCTTTATATTTGTTGCCCCGTTGCTGGGAATGCTGCTGGGATTCATCATCATGATCTCTGTTTATTGGATCTGCCGGAGCCAAGTTCCTCAACTGGTTGACAGGTGGTTCCGGCGCCTTCAGCTGGTGTCTGCTGCCCTCTACAGCTTGGGCCACGGGACAAATGACGCTCAAAAGACCATGGGCGTCATTTCCATGCTTCTGTTCAGCACCGGGCACCTGGGAAAAACGTTTTATGTCCCCTACTGGGTAATTCTCATTTGCCGTTTTGCTATAGCCATGGGGACGCTGACCGGAGGCTGGCGAGTAATCGAAACCTTGGGGATGAGAATGACCAAGCTCAAGCCGGTGCACGGGTTCAGTGCCGAGACCGCAGCGGCTACATCAATCCTTTTTTCATCGGTGCTCGGCATGCCCGTTTCCACCACGCATACGATCACAGGCTCCGTCATAGGTGTTGGCGCCACTACTAAATTTGGAGCCATTCGCTGGGGACTGGCCTACAAGATCGCCTGGGCCTGGGTGTTCACCATACCCGGCTCAGCTCTTCTTTCAGCCGTATGTTGGTACTTGCTATCAGTCCTTCACTTAGTTTCGTGACCGGGTCTGAGGGCTACTTTTTTTGTTTACCTTTCCAATAAAGATACGCGGGGATGCCGAGGCAAATGATCCCCAGCCCGCCGATCGCATTCCAGAAAGCACTAAAGAGTGAGCTTACAGCGACATAAAGGGCGGCCAGCACGAAGATGATCGGCGTGACAGGATAGCCCCAGGTCTTATACGGTCGCGCCAGGTCGGCCCTCTTTTTCCTCAGGACGATGACCGAGGCCACCGTCAGGCCGAAGAAGATCCACTCGCCAAAGATAACATAAGTGAATAGCTGTTTGAAGGTCCCTGTCAGGGTCAGGAGAATGCTCCAGAGAGAGATGGCGACGATCGAGACGTGAGGCGTGAGGAACTTGGGATGGATCTCGGCAATCTTCTTGAAGAACAAGGCGTCGCGAGCCATAGCAAAATAGACGCGGGGCGAGGTGAGCATGTTCTGGTTGGCCGCACCTAGGATCGAGAACAGGATCAGGAAGGCGATGAGTGCGGCTCCAAACGGCCCGGTCACGATGTCCATGACGTCAAGGGCGACGCGGCCTTCAGAGGAAGCAATCTTACCGACCGGCAAGATGTAAAGATATGCCAGGTTCGCCAGGACATAAATGACAATAACCGAAAGCGTGCCGATAATGATGCCGAGCGGCAGGTTCCGCTGGGGGTTTTTCGTCTCTCCAGCGCTGTAGGTTGCAGCCTCCCAGCCCTTGTAAGCCCAGAGGGACGCGACCAGTCCGACACCGAAGGCGCTGAGCAGCCCGAGGTTTAAGGGGCCGGGCTTGGGCTCGACGAAGTTGTGAACGTTGCCGTGCCCCTTGGTGAAGAAGAATACCGCTACAACTACGATTCCGATGGCGCCGGTTTTGATGACGGTTAGCAGGTTCTGAAGGCGGGCGCCCCAGCGCACGCCGATGTAGTTGACAATTCCTAGGAAGGTGACAAAGCCAGCGGCCACGAATTTTTTGACGAGCGGCGTCATCTCAGCGAACCGCGGCAGCATATTGTAAGAGAAGGCGACGGCCAGGGTGGCGATCGCTCCAGAATCGATCACCAGGAAGAGCGTCCAGCCGAAAAGGAATGAGAGGAGCGGACCGTAAGCCTCTCTCAAGTAGATATAGATCCCGCCCGCTTCAGGCATGGCCGCGCCGAGCTCGGCGAAAGATACGGCACCGAAAAGGCTGAACAGGCCGCCGACGACCCAGACACCGATCATGAGGACTGGCGAGGGGACAACCTGGGCGATCTCCGAGGGCGATAGGAAAATTCCCGAGCCGATAACCCCTCCAATCACAATGCCGATAATGTCCCAGAACCCGAGGACCCGAGGAAGGCCGGTGTGTTTTTTATCCAGGCGGTCCGATGTCGGACCTATATTTTCCATAGACCTGAATATATCCAAAGAAAAAGCGGGAATCAATCAATTTTTTCCAGTCCCGGGCGCGGAAATGTCTTAGAAAAATACTATGACCAAGTAGATAATGCTCAGAACGGCGATAACCGTGGCGATCATGGAGCTGGCGCGTGAGCGCCTGTCCGTTTCCCGGAGGCTGTTCGCTTGGGAGGAGCGCCGAATAATGAGAGGACAGAGGATAAATGTATTGAGAGCCAGGGGAATGATGAGGAACCAGGATTTTTCCATCCAGGATGCGGCCTGGAACGTTTTGTGGAGAGCGGCCGTAAACAGCGGCCATCCGGAGAGGCCGGCGATGCTCTTGTGGGTCATGCGGAAGACGTCGAATCCCCGCATGAAAAAGAGCATCGCGTCTCCGATCACCAGGAGTACGACACCCAGCCGGGCGGTGTAAGCCAGATGATTGGCGTCCCGTTTCTGCATCTCACGGCCCATCATCCGGCTGTGAATGGCACCGTAAGCGACATAGATCAGGAAACCGAAGTTGAGCCAGGCCGCAAACCTCAGCCAGGACGTGGGCGGCAAGTAATAGATCAGATAGAGACAGGACGCGATTCCCAGTGTGGGAAAGAGGAAATTTCTAAAAAAGGAAAAAGCAACCGCGGCTATGGCCAGCACGATGATTTTTGTGCTCAGGGCTCCGGGGATAAAAAAGAGGGCCACGGCCAGGGCAGCAAAAAGGATGCCGCTCCACAGCCATCCGCTGGGAACCCGGAAAGGTCGAGGCCGGTCAGGTTCCCTTTTCCGCAGGACAATGATCCCTGCGCAGACCAGGAGAAAAGCAAACAGCGTGCCGATGTTTGTGAGGTCCACCATCTCGTCGATGCTGGCGACCGCCGCGAAAGCCGCCACAAAAACTCCGGTCAAAATGGTGGCCACATGGGGAGTCCGGAAGCGCTTGTGCACTTTGCTGAACGTCTTGGGAAGAAGGCCGTCACGCGCCATGCTGAAAAATATCCGCGGCTGGCCAAGTTGAAATATTAAAAGCACGGCGGTATGGGCGATGACAGAACCAAAGGCTACAATGCCGACGGCCCAGCCGAGGCTCGGGGCAGCATGCTGCAGCGCCATGGTGAGGGGCTCAGCCTGCTCAGTGGCCAGTTTCATCTTGAGCTCGGGGTACGAAATGAGACCCGTGAAGACCGCCGAGACGACGATGTAGAAAATAGTGCAGATGAGGAGCGACCCGATGATACCTATGGGCAGGTCGTGCTTCGGGTTCCGCGTTTCCTCGGCCACAGTGGAGACCGCGTCAAACCCGATATAGGCGAAAAAGACGATGGCTGCCCCGGCGCTGATGCCCGCCCAGCCGTTGGGCGCAAAGGGCGTCCAGTTGGCGGGCTTGACCCAGAAAAACCCGACGATGATGAAAAAAGTCAGGACGATAATCTTGATGCCCACCATGATCGCATTGAACCGGGCGCTCTCCCGGATGCCCCAGACAAGAATGATAGTGATGACGGTGACGATGCCCACGGCCAGCAGGTTGAAGATGATCGGGACGCCAAAGATATGCGGCGCATCGCGAAACACCACCTTGACGCCGTTGGAATCAACGATCTTTCCCGCTGTGCGGTAGTCCATGGACAGCCAATCGGGGACGAAAATGCCGAATCCTTTAAGAAACGTCTTGAAGTAGTTGGCCCAAGAGATGGCCACAGCGATGTTGCCCACAGCGTATTCGATGATCAAGTCCCAGCCGATAATCCAGGCTATGATCTCGCCCAGCGTAGCATAGGAATAAGTGTAGGCGGACCCGGAAATGGGCACAATCGAAGTGAACTCGGCATAACACAGGGCGGTGAAACTGCAGACAATGGCGGTGATGACGAACGACACCATCAGGGCGGGACCGGCGCCGGGCCGGAAGATATCCCCGGCAGAGGCCGTACCGATAGTGGCGAAAATACCAGCGCCAATAATTGCGCCGATGCCGAAAAGGATCAGCTGAAATGGTCCCAGGACCCGTTTCAGCTGGAATTCGGGCCGTTCAGCATCCTCGAGGCACTGCTCGAGGGGCTTCGTCCGGAAAAGCTTTGACAGCGTTTTGGTCTTCCCGCCAATTGAACTCAGCGGTTTTCTCATGCTCTCAAATTTCTCTCAACCTATAACAGTCAGCTCCTGAAATTCAAGTCATCTATGATAACAAAATGAAAAAAAATAACAACAAAAAATAAGTCAATCCTTGGAGGTCAAAGCCGCTTCAACCGCGTCCTTTTTTTCGGAAGATTTGTCCAGCGTGTCCCAGTTCCAGAAGACGACTCCTCTGGAAGGCGGCTTCAGCGCTTCGGCCAAAGCCGCTTTGAATTCGGAGGCCGAAAGTTCCGCTTCGATATAAGCTTTGTCAACTTGAATGCTGGGCAGGACCTGCCCTTGGGTCCAATCAGAAACATCGTCGACAACAGAATGAATCCAGGCCGGGTCCCTCAGAAGCATGTGGTGATAGCACATCGGCGAGAGATAATCGACAAGAGGCGCGATCCGGGCCAGGTCCTGGGCAGCGATGATTCTTATCGCCCCGCCGAAATCCTCCCTTCTCCACGGCACAATGTGGATATTGATTTTGACGCTCGGCTTTATCTTTTTTGCCGCCTCAGCCAAATCTTTAACCATACCCGCGATCACAGCGCATTTAAAATCCGTCCATTCTTCAAGGTGGTTGGCAATAATCCACTGCGCTCTTTTGCTGGTCTCGGAGAGGTCAAGAGGAATTTCGAGGCCGGTCGCTTTTTCGAACGCCGCAAGGCAGCTCGCTTCGAAACACGTCTGAGGCAGGGAGCCGAGGGTCCGGTCAGCGTAGACTTTTTCCCAGAAGACAAAATAGCGGATGAAATCCAGGCTAATCCCGTCGGGGTCGTAATCACGGACAAGCCTCTTTACATAATCGACCATATGGCTGCGATAGTCCTGGCGCGTCGGGCAGACGAACTTCACCCACTCTTCGCTGGCCTTTTGGCCTTGCGCTGTGACGGCATAGAGGTCGGGATGCTTGTCCAATCCCTCGGCATTGTAAAAGATGGGAACGATGATGAACGTGGCCACGCCGTTTTTTTTCGCCAAGCTCCGGAACTCCTGGTTGGACTCGAGCACGGGGCTCGCAAAAACCGTGTTGATCCCGAGACGGACCCACTCTGCAAACACGGATTTCAAATCGCCTTTGGCGTCATAGATCTTGACCCCAACAAGAAGATCTTTCGTCGTCCTCTGTCCAAACCCATCCGGCGCTGGATTTATCAGAACAACCGCCAAGATTCCGACGGCTATCCACCGCGCGATGATCTTTTTTTTCATTACTGCTTCTTTTCTTCCCCTGTCGGCAGGACTTCCCTCAAAGTAAAATCCACCCAGATGATTCCGATTTCCTGCTTTATTCTTATCCGGAGGGCGTCTCCGATAGTCTGGGGAGGGTGATTCATCTTGCTCCACCAGGGTCTGTCACTGCGATAGCCAATTTGGAACATGACCATATTCGGATAAAAAAAGTTGGCCCAGTCAGAGACGAACTCCGTCACCATGGCGTCGAGGTCCTTGAGCTCCTGGCTGTCGTCCACAAAGACGATTTCCCCGCGGTATTTGGGGGGCATCCAGCGGTTGTCCCAATGCTTCAGGAAGAGCCGGTATTTCGGGTTGTATGATTTGACCTTCGCCTCCCATTGCTGGGCCAAGGCGTCGTCGACTTTGACTCCCCACTGCGGATTGTCCGCTTCCCGGTGCCATTCGACGTCTACGCCGAAACCGATGACACAGGGGTGGTGTTTGTACCTGCTGAGCACGAGATCGATCAATATGTTCATGTCAGCGTGAGCCGGCTCCACCTGCAAGAAGACCTTGATCCCGGCTTTGTCAAAAGCGCTGAGAAAGGCCTCGTGTTTGTCCACTGGGTCAAACTGGATTTGAGGATATTCCTTGCCGTCGCCAGGAAAAAAGAGATGGCAGTCCTTGGGACGGCTGAGCTCTCCGACGATCCAGATGGCGCAGGGAGTAGAGCCTTCAAAATATCCGGTCATCGTCTTTATGGCGATCTCCCATGCAGGAGGCTCAGGAAAAGGTTTGATCCCGTAGTTGGACGACCGGACTCCGGCGAAGATGACCTTGCCTGGATTCTCAAGAACAGGCGGCAACGGCCTTTCCGCTTGTTCCTGGACAAAACCGAACGTTGCGAGAGACAGAAAGAAAAATATCAAGAAAACGACTCTAGCTTTCACCTGCTCTCCTTTTCGATCGTGTTATTTTCTGATGGCATCATAATAAAGAGCGGCGGCACCCAGGATGGCGATGTTCCGGACCCGTGTGACTCCGATTCTGATATTCTTGAGCACGAGCGTGTAGATAAAAGTCCTGATAGAGTCCCACATGGCCTGCTTGAAAAACCTGTAGGACTGGCTGACTGAGCCGCCCAGGACAATGATGTCCGGGTCGACGGCATAGAGAATCGTCTTGATCGCCTCCCCGAGATGCCGGCCGAACTCGGCAAAGATGCGGAGCGCCTCTGCGTCCCCTGTTTTGGCCCGCTCAGAAAGTTCCCTTCCTGAGGTATTATAAACATTCTTAAAAAACTGGCCGCTGGCATAATACTCATGATTATGGTCGAGATATGAGATCATGCCGAACTCCCCTGCCCCGCAGTTGGCCCCGCTGTAAAGCTTGCCGTTGACAATAACCCCGGCTCCCAATCCCGTCCCGACGATCAACCCGACGGCGTTTTCGTATTTTCTGGCCTGGCCGAAATATTTCTCGCCCACGGCGAAACAATTGGCGTCATTGTTGATATAAACCGGAAGGCGGTATCGTTTTTCCAGAAAATCCTTGAGCGGTACCTTTTTCCAGGAGGGGATATTGACCACGTCGTAGATAATGCCTTTTTTGAGGTCGATGACGCTCGGGACGCCCACCCCGATTCCCTTGAGACCCCTGTGGATAAGGGGATCAACGACACCGACGAGCTGCTCCAGGACCTCCTTTTGAGAGCCCAGGCCGTTGACCGGAGAAGAAACAACCTTGACGAGCCGGTTGTCCTTGACAATGCCCGCGCGGACATTCGTCCCTCCCAAATCGACTCCTAAGATTGACATCGAATCCTATCCTTCTGCCGAGCTCACTGCAGCGAGCTTTCTTTTCCTCTGAAAGATGGTCTCGTTAGTGATCAGCGGCCTGGCCCAGAACCCGATGCTCAGGATGTAGCCGAGCGTAAAATACAGAAAGAACATCCCTGTCCTCAGCCCAAAGCTATCTCCCAGCCGGCCGATGATGAGGGGCACGAGGGCGCCGCCGATGATCCCGGTGCACAAGATCCCGGAGAACGACCCGTGGTGGGAGTCTACTGAATTCAGGGCCAGCGAGAAAATGACCGACCACATCACCGAGGCGGCGAACCCGACCAAGGGAAAAGCGATCCTGGCGACCTGGGCGGGCCCGAAGAATCCCAAAGAAAGGAACAGAATAGCTGCCAGGGCGAACGCAATCAAGACCTTACGGCTGTCAAGGAGCTTGAGAAGCACCAGCCCAAGGAGGCAGCCGATGGTCATCATCCCCCAGAACCATGACACTGTCCGTGCGCCCACGGTCTGCGGGTCCAGCTTGTGATAGACATGCAGGAACTGGGAAATCCAGTTGGCCACGCCCTGTTCAGTGCCGACATAGGCCATGATGCCGAAGAAATACAGGATAACGGTCTTCTTTTTGAACAGCATTTTATGCGTCGCCCAGGCCCCAGCCTTTTCGTCCTCCTTCCTGATGACGACCGGGAACCGCACGAGAAGAATCACGAGGACCATGAGCAGGGTCACTGCGGCAAAAACCCAATAAACTGAAATCCAGGGAAGTTCGGCGGGGACGAGGCCGGCCATGAGCTTAATCAAGAAATTTTTCGAGCCGCTCATGTCCTTAAGGTTGGTTACAAAATAAGTGTAAACATAAGGGCTCAGGAACGAAGCGCCGCCGAAGATGGTCTGGGCGAGGACCGAGTTAAAGGCGAAATGCTCCTCTCCGCCGGCCACCCGAAGCAAAGGGTTGATCGCCACCTGGAGCGCGGCCATGCCGGCCCCAATCAAGAAGAGCGAGAGGATGGCCACCCGATAGACCGGCACAAGAGAGAACAGGAGCGCCCCCAAGAAAGCCACGCCGAACGCGGCCACCATGACCGGCTTTTCCTTGAGCCTCTCTACAAGCATCCCGCTCGGGATCGACATGACCCCGTAGGCGATGAAAAAGGCAAAAGGCAGAAGGGCAACGAGAGTGAGGCTGAGGTTGAAGCTGCGGATAATGTCAGGGACAAGAGGGCCGATGATGTTGGTCAGAAAAGAGATCACAAAAAAGATCAGAAGGATCAGGAAAACGATGAAATAATTGCGCCGCATGGAATTCGGCCTACCTAACATTCCAGCCGGCGACCCTGAGGATGGGCTTTTCGCCCGCCAGAGCCTCATCGGAGAACGTCCCGCGAATAGCCCTTTTTTCGCCCGGCAAAAGCGAGAAATAGTTATCCTCCCAGAAGACTGGCAGCACTGATTCGCCGCTTTTGTCCTTCAAAATCCTGAGGTCGACCATGAAGGCAAGATGAGCAGTCGGGTTTTCCAGCTCAACCATGACGACTTCCTTCCCGCCTTCTTTTGTAAAGCGTCGACTGGCTTTAAGCTGGACCGGCGGCAGAGTGTTGAGCGCGGTGAGGTCGGCATAGCTTTGGGCCGGGGTGACATACCATTCCGTCTTCGCTTCGTCGAGGACGTCGGCCTTGGTCGAGAGGCAATAGAAATTGCTGCTGAGCGGCGCGCCGCTCTTGTCGGAGAGCCTGAGGTCCGCAAAATAAGTCGTGCTCAATCCCTCGAGCGCGGGCAAAGTGAAGATACTCTGGGAATCGTTGGGCGCCAGGGACACGGCCAATTCTTTAGAGAACTTATCGGTTAGATCGAAATTATAGACTTTGATCGCGGCCCGCAAATCGTCGAGTTCCAAGAGGCTGTTGTTGACGAGGACAATCTCCCGGGTTTCGTAGTTGTAAAGGATGTGGGCAGGCTCACAAGCCTTCTTGGCCCCGTAAAAGGCGCCGTTCGGCATCAAATAGTAGTCGTACAGCTGCCACCAGAACTTGGGCCAGGCCGCGTTGTACATCCACTGGATAATCCCTGTGCTGGTGAACTTGTTCGCCCCGAACGCCTCGAACATCGCCCGCATTCCCTCATAGTTCAGGAACTGGGCCTTGAGGCAGTATTCTTCCGCGTTCTTCGCCGCTCCGAGGCGTTTCGTCATGGCTTCGGTGTAGCGGTCCAGGGTATTGAACTCTCCCCTGGCGCAATGATAATGCCAGACATCATTGATTGGCCAGAGGTCCTTGGCCGGGATCATCTTTTTGACGCTTTCGAGAGGCGGCACTTGAGGACCCGGGCCTGTTTCCGTGTTGAACCCGAAGGCCCCTCCGTTTTTCTTGTCCACATACCAATAATTCGGAGGGACATAATCATAAGGGCCGTTCATCTTGACGCCGGACTTTCCCGTCAGGGCGCTGACCCTGCCCGCTGCCGAGATCAGGCTCGGCCGGGTCGGGTCTACAGCGGCAAGGATCTTGATGTATTCTCTTTCAAGATCTGGCAGCGGCAGAAGGTCGCTTGCCTCCAGCCAGACAAGGATGCTGGGGTGGTTGCGCAGCCACTTGACCTGGTCGTGCCAAGATTGGGCGGCCAGCGCGATGTCCTCCGGGGACTGAATGCCGCCGAATTGAGGGTCGGCGGGCTTCCCAAAATAGTGCTCCCATTCCCACTGGCAGCTCCATCCGGCCATCAAGAATATCCCGTTCTCATCACAGATATTATAGAGGTCCTCGCTTGTTCCCCAGAAACCCTCGAGCCGCAGCGTGTTGAGGTTCATATGCCTGGCATACCTGACTTCGGCCTCGACTTTTTTAAAATGATTGTCGAGGAGCATGTCATCCACCCAGCCGCCACCCCGAATGAGGATCTTCTTCCCGTTCAGCTTGTAGCCCCTGTGGCCCTGCTCGTTAAAGTAGTCGGAGACTTCGCGGATTCCGAACCTGAGGTTCTGGCTGTCGGAAACAGCGTTTTCTGTCCTCAACGTCAGGCGAAGGTCGTAGAGTTCCGGGCTGCCGAAATCGTGAGTCCACCACAATCGCGGGTTGGAGATAACGAGCTCGGCCGTGTCGGCGGGCGAAAAAACGACCATTTTCGTTTCGCCCGGCCCGAGCGCAACCGGCTTGGAGAAGATAACACTTTCCAGCTGCCCTTCCAACATGCCAGCCACTTTATCCTTGGAGTTATTCCGGACCTCGGCGGATATCTCGAGCGTCGCTTCTTTTAAAGTATCGAGGTCCACTTTAGTCTTGACAAAAGCAAAGTGGAGCGAGACGGCGACGGTCCTCCTCTCGATAACCTCCCGGCACACGCCCATGTTCTTATCCGGGGGCTGGGGGTTCCAGTCGACGAATCCAAGAGTCAAGTCGCCCGGCTGAGGAGGGAAGACTTCAACGGCCAGCACGTTTTTTGCCCCCAGCTTGACCAGAGCACTTACGTCGAACTCAAACCTTCGAAAAGCTCCGGCGACCTTGTCGGCGCCGGCCACGAGAAATCCATTGACCCATATGTTCGCGCGAGAGTTGATGCCGTCAAATTCAAGCCGGAAGAAGTTGTGGCCGGGGTCGTCGGCGGGAACC
>Ga0129297_10000112_pt1 | contig 36429 bp, 32 predicted proteins | sample I18A1metaG_FD_94708 | JGI IMG/M metagenome (GOLD analysis project Ga0129297, IMG submission 94708) | Lake sediment bacterial and archeal communities from Gulf of Boni, Indonesia to study Microbial Dark Matter (Phase II) - ​I18A1 metaG | ecosystem: Environmental > Aquatic > Freshwater > Lake >... | reverse complement strand
TGCCAATCTTCTTCCCCAGCTTCGTTTCGACCAAGACCCAAGGAACGACGAGCAGGGCAGCACCACCCTTTGCTCGCGCTCTGAAATGGTCAACGTCTCTCTGAGTGGCTTCACCGGTTACACCGGCAAATCTGGTACCTATGGCTGGGAACACGATTCTGTTCTTCAGCCGCATCTTCCCTATCTCAATCGGCTGAAACAACTTAACCAGTTGGGTCATGATGATCGACTGCAATCTGAGAGGTTCAATAGACTTCCCAAGCTCCTATTCATGTTTTCGAGCATTCACGTACGACGTGTAGCCGTGCGAACAGAGCGACCAACTCGCCGGCTTGACTGATCTTGTGTGGAGACTTGTTGCCTTACGAAGATTACATTCTCGCTGTGAACGTATGCTCCATCCATCAAGCCGCAGCCGCTAATGATACAGTGTTGGTGCTCGCTGTCTTGGTCAGGAAAGCTGATAGTTGCCCCATGGCCCACCGTGAAGTGCTTCACAACGAGGTTGTGGTGCGCTGTGTTTTCGGGCCTCAGCAAGGCTGAAATGAATAGAGTGAATACTTTTCTCCAAAGGAATGTGTTAGACGAATTGAGGACCTATCGAACAGATCTTCCTCAAGAAGAGATTCCGACTAGATGGTACAACCTTCTGGCAGACATGCCACGAACCTTCCCGTCCTACCGAGAGATTGAAACAGGCAAAGAGGTTAGGAGTTTGCCCGAGACTTACACTAGGACTGCATCTCAGCTTGAGTTCTCTGAAGAACGTTGGATTCCGGTACCCGATGATGTACTGACCGCTTACGTTCATTGTGGTCGACCCACTCCGTTAATTCGGGCTCATCATCTTGAGAAGTTTCTTGGGACCCCGGCTAGAATCTACTACAAGTGTGAGGATCTTCCGCCCACAGGGACGTTCAAGATGAATACAGCCATTCCGCAAGCGTTCTGGGCGATGAAAGAAGGTTACAAGCGGACAATTTTCGCAGGCTCCGTTCGAACGAGAACAAAGTTCGCTCATGCTTTCGCTGCGAAGTTGTTTAGTCTTAAGCCCACTATCTTCATGACTCGAGCGGATTGCGCACAGAATTCGGACCAAGTTTTCTTGCTCAGAAGTATGTTTGAAGCAGACCTATACGAATCTCCAACTACCCGAACCGAGATCGGAAGGAAACTGTTACGGGAGGACCCGAATGATAGAGGCTCTAGGGCGATCACGCAGCGAGAGGTCGTAGAGGAAACAAAACAAAGCGAAGACGGGGTCACAGTAAGCTCCTCCTTCCTCAATCACGTTCTAATGACACAGACGGTCATCGGTCTCGAGGTTAAGAAGCAACTAGATTTGATCGGTGAGGAGCCCAATGTCTTAGTAGCCTCCGTGGGCGCGGGAAGCCACTTGTTCGGACTAATCGCGCCTTTCGTTGAAGATGTCGTAAAGAAAAGGCTAGAAGTAAGGTTCCTCGGAGCAGAGTCAGAGACCTCATCCAAGCTGACAGATGGTACATACGACTATGCTCCTCCTGGGCAAACCGCAGAAGGCGCTATGGATGACCTCTTGGTGAAGACCTATCGACTTAGTTGGGAAACCCTTCCGGTTCCGATAAAAGCCGTGGGAATTCAGACTCAGACTACAGCCCCCTTGCTTAGCTTGCTCCGGCATATGGGCCTCGTCGATACGCGAGTCTATCCGAGAGACGAGAAAGCGATCTTCGAGGCGGCCTGCATCTTCCTTCAGACTGAAGGGCGACTGTTAGCGCCAGAGTCGGCCTACGCCGTGAGAGCAATCATAGATGAAGCTTTGGAAGCCAAGAAAACTGGGAGAGAGGCGGCCATGGTGGTAAGTGTGAGCGGAACGAGTTTCCTAGACTTTGAAGAAAAGAAAGGTTACGGGAGCCCAGCGTAGGTCTCTGAGACCCGAGTGATTCAGCTTAAATGAGAGTCTAACAAAACCGGATCGGAGAAAGATGACGCTACTCATTCGGGATGAAGACGTTAGAGAAGCCGTTGCACCCGAAGACGTAATTGAAGCGGTAGAGGACGTTTACCGCCAACACGGGCTAGGCAAAGTTCAGGACACGCCAAGACGAGAAGTTCGAATGAAAGGCAAAGACCTGCCGCACCTGGCCCCGGGTACCACAAGCGTCGGGCAGGGTTTGGTCTATCTTGAGGAACAGAACAGGGTCGTAATCTCTCACGCTTTCCACTTTTGGCAGGAAGGAACCAACGCGAAGACCTCTCCTCCAGCCAGAATCTCACCATACATAACTCATGTGATTGATCCTGATGAAGGTAAGACACTGGCAATCATTCAATCATCTTACGCCACATGGATGAGGACTAGCGCAGCCGGCGCGGTCGGCGCAAAATACCTAGCCCGAAAGAATTCCACTGTTGCGGGCATCGTTGGAACAGGCTTGGTAGGCAAAGGTCAGCTCCTTTTTCTCCCAAAGGTCAGAAACATCACCAAAGCCTTCGTCCACTCTGGAAGAAGAAAGAATGTTGAGTATGCCCGGGAGATGGCTAGTAAGCTGGGCATTGACATAGTTCCCAGTGACACGGTCGAAGAAGTTGTGAGGAACTCGGACATCCTTGTCACCTCGACTCGGGCCACCCAACCAGTCGTGCAAGGAGAATGGGTGAGGAACGGTACACACATCAACTCGATAGGAGCCGATGATCCGCACAAAGTTGAACTCGACGCGGCCACACTGAAGAAGGCTAGCAGGGTAATTGTCGATAGTGAAAGAGCACCAACTTGGATTGGGCAGATAGTCCTCGCAATCAAACAGGGTTCGTTGAAACCGGAGAAAATCGAATGGATTGGCCAAGTAGTTGCCGGGTTGAAGCCCGGAAGGAAAGATGATGATGAGGTCACCATATTCTCCTGCGAAGGAACAAACATGCAAAGTGCGGGAGTTGAAGTGAAGATATACGAGAAAGTGAGGGAAGCAGGCCTCGGAATACAGACATCAACGCTGTCCTCCTACTTCCTCCTATAAGGTCTGGACTACCACTGCGAGTCAAATTGAGGAGGATCGCCTTCACTGCCCATGCAAAACTGTCAGAACGCGGCTGCAATTGCTCATACAAACGCTGCAATAGCTTTACGGAACCTGGCGTAGAGAAGTCTGAAGATCTCCGAGAAGAGGGGGGATCACAATGAAGTCAAGACCGTTCAAAAAGATCACATGCGAGACCGGCACCTACTTGCAACGGTCTCGCTAGCAAACAAGCATTCCCGGGCACTGCGTAGTTCTCGGTCGATCCGTGTTTCAGTTGATCATTTTATCTCTCTGATGTCTTTGCCCAGTTCGAACACAGCGTCTCCTTCGTATGTTGCGGGTGATGTTACCATGTGGACGACGCCGTCGGTAGGGGCCTCGATCTCTTCAACGACCTCGCCGAAGAGGTTTCTTATGACGCCGATTGCTTGGCCTCTCTTGACCATGTCTCCGGCTCTGACGTTTGAGACAAAGAATCCGCCGCGTTCTGCATAGATGTGGTATGGGTTGAAGACCTTCGCCACCGGGGGGATTTCGGGAGTTCCATCGAGCATTTTCAGGTATTTCATAACGTTGATTACTCCATTCACTACCCGGTCAACATCGTCACTCTGGCATCTTCCCATGCCTCCAGCCTCTGTACCAATGCCGATAGGCATCCTGAGGTCTTTCTCCTCACTCGTTTTCTGCTTCGGGCTTGGAAGTCCCTCCCTGATCCATGTCCAACCGAAGTTTCTGCACAGCGCGAGTGATGCTTCATCTCTCTTGGCATCTGTGCCTGTTTTCGAGTACATTGTACTGCAGAGCACATCCTCTTCGAGATCACCCCCGTGCAGGTTCAGCCTGTAGTCTCCCTTTGAGAGCACGTCACGGTAGAACGTTTGGGCAACTTGATACGTAATGAGTGGGTGCCCGGAGGCTCCTTTCGGGATCTCGGGCACGTAGCATGTTGTAATGTCCCTATAGTCAACTGGGTTGGAGTGCATCCATCTGCCCTCAAAAGCCAGAGTGTTAACCATAGGAACTATGATCACATCCCCACGAATCTTCTTCGGATCAAGTTCCGCACACAATCTCAAGGCAGCGGCTGGACCGTTGTACTCTGAACCGTGTTCACCGCCGTTGACAATCAATGTCGGTCCTTCGCCCGCCCCATTGATCAGCGTCATCGGAACTTGGTGTGGACCCGCCGGTTTCTCAGCGATCCTGAGATAACCTTGTTTCTTACTCCCTTTTGGAGCTTCGAGGTTCTGGACTCTCAGAGTCTCACCGGACATGGTGTTCTCAACTCCTCTCGTTGAATGGCCTATGTGATAGCGTGCGCAATCATATAGCGTTAACGTCGCTGTTGTCTTTGAGAAAGACGGAACACAGGCACAGTTCAGATTCTCAAAGACATCATCCTAAGATATCATTATATGTGCCTTCTTCGATGATCCGCAGTCATGACCTCTCAAAATCTTGGCCCTCTTGATGCGGAGAAGGGACAGAAGAGATTCGGCCACATCACCGTGATAGACGCCGTGTCAACTGGCAAGATCGAAATTCCGTTGGGAGTTGTTAACGGCTCAGCGGCCGGACCCACCTTTACTGTCACGGGCGGATTGTTTCCCACCGAGTACGCCGGTGTCGAGGCTGCTGCACGACTCTACCAGGGGACGGATCCCAAGGACCTGACCGGGAGGCTGCTCATAGTTCCCGCAGTGTACATGACCGTTTTTCAGTTCCGGACTCCATGGTTTGGCCTCACCCATTCCGTGAGTCTGATGGATGGCCTGAGCATAAACCAGGCTTTTCCGGGCAATCCGAATGGAACACTGACTGAGAGAGTGGCTCACAAACTGTTCAACGAGGTCATATTGAAATCCAACTATCATGTTGACTTGCGAGGCGGAGACCTGGACGAGTCACACCTCGTTCACACGATCTATGCAAAGCGAATAGACAAGAAAGTCGACGAAGTCTCAGAAGAAATGGCAAAAGTCGTTGGATACGAGTACGTTCTGCCTGGCACGCCAGACATCCGCCACACAGGTCCAACGACGCTGATCTACGAGACGGTGAAGCGAGGGATCCCTTCGACCATAACCGAGAGCGGCTTGGGATACAGAACACAACCATCCGAGGAGGAAGTCATAGCGCACGTCGAAGGCGTAAGAAATCTTCTGAAGCACTTCGGCATGTTAAAGGGTTCGCCGACAAAACCAAAGCATCAGCGGTTCCTCGACACGACATGGTACCGAGTTGCGGCACCGGTTGCTGGCATCTTTCACGCAAGAGCTGACCAGGGAGATCTCCCCAAGAATGGCGAGGTTCTGGGTCGCATTACTAACATCGATGGTTCCGAACTATGCAAAGTGACATCTCCGATCGACGGCGTGGTGCATACAATGTTCCCTAGACGTGTCGTCTTCCCAGGGGACTACCTGTATACCCTACTGAAGATTGCCGAGCCAACGGGATGGTGAACCCCACGCGAATACTGGTGATCAATCCGAACACGAACCCCAAAAACACAAAGGTAATCGCAGACGCAATTTCTGCATACAAGACCCCGAGTCTTGAAGTCGACGTCGTTAATCCGGAAAAGGGGCCTATCGGCTTAGAATCTTACTATCACAACTATCTTGCCGCCGTCGAAGTGCACAAGATGGTCGCTGAGGCGGAAAAGAAGGGTTACAATGGAGTTGTGATCGCTGCGTTCGGAGACCCCGGAATTGAAGCAGCTAAGGAACTCGCTAACATACCGGTGGTGGGTATCACTGAAGCTTCCTATGCCATTGCAAGGTTGCTCGCGACGAAGTTCCTGGTGATAGTTAGCGCCGATACGGCTGTTCCCAGGCAGATCCGGTACATCAAGAAGCTCGGTGTCCCTGACTACCAGTTTGCGTTCCGACCGATCGGGTTGACCGTTCTGGGTGTTATGGATGATCGAGTGAGTGCCAAAGACCTGATCGCCAAGAATTGTGAACAGTCACTGAAGGAAACGGGCGCAGAAGTGATTGTCATGGGTTGCTCGGGTTTCTCCGGCTTGAGAAAGGACTTGGAGAAGCAACTCGGAGTTCCTGTGATCGACCCGGTGGTTGCTGGAGTGCATGTTTGCGCAGCGCTCGCGGACATGGGACTCGCTCAGAGCAAGTTTACCACGTTTAGGGTGCCCCCACAATTCGAGATCAAGAGGTAGCCTACGAGCACAATGAGTTCTGCAGGCAAGAAAACCGTCGACGCCCGAGGGCTCTTCTGCCCGGGCCCCATAGAGGTACTACTGCGCGTGATCAGGCACATCGAAAGCGGAGGCCTACTCGAACTGTTGGCCGATGATCCGACAGCAAAACAGGATGTCACAGCTTGGTGCAGAGCGACGGGCAATATGCTGGTATCTGTAGAAGAGAATGACGGAACCCTCAGTTTCACAATACGGAAGAAGTAGGTTCTTGCATTCTTCTTCAGAGGTATTTCTTGAACCATCTGACTACCTGTCGATGATACTCAATCAAATGCTGGGGTTGTGAAGCCCTAGGGAGACCATGATTCTCGCTGGGAAAGACAACAAGTTCGGTCTCTTTGCCGAGTCTCTTTAGCGCGGTATAGAATTCCTCCGCCTGCGTAACGGACGATCTATGGTCCTGTTGTGCGTGAATAATCATCGTGGGCGTAGTGGCATTCTTCACATATCTGATTGGCGACTTGGACAGGTACAGTTCTTCGTCATCCCAAGGCGTAGCTTCGAAGTTTTCTTCACACCAGATGTGCATTTCGTCGCCTGTTCCGTAAAAGCTGTAGAAGTCCGAGATGCCTCCTGCCGATACTGCTGCCTTGAAACGATGCGTGTGAGTTATCGCCCAGTTGGTTAGAAATCCCCCACGAGAATATCCGGTTATCCCGAGTCTAGTTGGATCCACCTGGAAGTTATGTATGGCGTAGTCAATTGCTTCCATTAGGTCTTGAAATTCCCTCTCCCCATAGAACCTGGCTCTGGCTGTTCTGGCAAATTCCTCTCCATACCCACCACTTCCCCTCTCGTTTGTGTAGAGCACGGCGTAACCTTCTGCTGCGAGAATCTGAGCCTGAAAACTGAAGGCGTCCCCGTAACACCAAGTATGTGGCCCGCCCTTGAGAACTAGAATCATCGGGCTTCTTTCTCTCTTTGCGGGTCGAACAGGAGGATAGAACCAGCATTGAACAGGAACCCCATCACTCGCTGCGAATGTGAACTTCTGGCCGTTTGAAAGCTCCAGTTCCTCTACAAGCGGAGCGTTGAAGGAGGTCAGCTTATGCGTGTGACCTTTTACGGCCACCCATATCTCAGACGGACTAACCATGTCCGTCGCCAGAAATGATAGCACAGTCTGATCTTTGGAAAAACTGTAGGATTGAATGGTCCTCTCTCCGTCGGTTAGGCATCGCACCTTCTTGGATTTCAACGAAACCTCGTAAAGATCAGCGACCCCATTCATCGCTGTAAGGAAGTAGACTCCACCAGAGTCCATTGTCCAGACCGGGCTTGGATCTGTCACAGATGAGGTTCCGCTGGCCACAGTGTCTCCTATTTTGGAATTGAACTCGTCTGTTAAGTTGAGTTCTTCGTTTGTATCAAGATTGAGGACGTAGATGTCGGTCTTGGTTGCCAGTCCATACGTCCGTTTCCTTCCGAGATACGCCAACCATTTACCGTCTGGCGAGAAGGACAATGATTGGAAGTATCGCTCGCCATCGGTAAGCCTCTCAGAGTCTCCACTCTTTACGTCCGCGAGCCACACGTCGTTTCTGTAGGAGAATTCTCGGCGCTCGCCTTTTGCGGCCAAGTAAGCGATCTTGCTGCCGTCAGCATTCCACGCCGCTGCAGTGACGCTGTATTCTCCTTCGGTGACTTGCTTCAGTTCTCCACCATTCTCATTCACGACGAACAGGTGACTCCATCTGTTCTTCAGAAATCCGAACCCATCAAACTTGTAGGGCAATGTCTTGATTACCAGCACATCGCTCTGCGATGTATCGCCTTGTGGGACCCTCGAAAGAAACAGAATCCTTCGTGAATCCCGAGACCATGATGGTGAAGACAGGTTTTCGCCACGAGATACAACCTTAGTCGAAGTCTCTCCTTCAGGAGAGACCGTCCACAGGCCTTCCTCTCCATCCACATTCGAAATGAAGGCGATCCTGGTCCCAGAAGGCGCCCAGATCGGATTACGGTTATCCGAACCATTAGCCGCTAGCTGACGTACTCTTCCCTCGAGACCCATCACATAGAGGCGTGTGGCATATCGGTTCTGAGAGCAGACGGGATCGGTTACCGAAAAAGCGATCTCGCCACCCTCAGGGGATACCTGAGGTCCGGAAACCTGCCTAATACGACAGAAATCCTCAAACCTGAGCTTTCTCCGGCGTGATGTCAACTGGGTACTTGACATGGTTCTTCAACCATTTGTGTGAGGTTACCGACCCTGAGAAAGATAGATAGCCCTCTGCAGATTTTCAGAATTCGCCAGAACATGGGAGGGTTTATCCCTCTGGGATGCTGAACTCGAGCTCCTTGTCTCTGTCTATCCTCTGAGTACGTGAATGAGGGATTCAAGATTCGGTTCGATTTCTGACGGTTCTTGAACCATCTGTGAATACTCTCGACTGCTCTTAAGACCTGTTCCCGTAAGCTCGCATACGACTGTGTCGCCTCTCTCGATTATGTCCGTTTTCACTAGTTTGACCACGCCCGCGATAGAGGGGACGGCTGAGATCTCGGCATACAAACCCTCCTTGGCAGCGAGAACTTTGGCACATTCAATGGTTTCGTCGTCAGTCACTACCTCTGCGAGCCCGCCTGTCTTGCGCAGAGCTTCAAGTACAAGACTGCCTTTTGGCGGCGCTCCGACTGCAAGACCCTCTGCCACAGTGTGCGGGGCCTTCACAGGGATTATGTCTTCTCCACCTCTCTTGTAGGCATTGGAAATTGGTGCGCAACCTTCAGCTTGGATGCAGACTAGCCTTGGAATCCTGTCTATCCAGCCGAGCTTGCGCAATTCCTGCAAGCCCTTTGCACAACCTACGATACCGCTGCCGGTTCCAACGGGAAAGACCACCCAGTCAGGTGGCTTCCAGTCCAATTGCTCACAAATTTCGTAGGCAATGGTCTTCGTTCCCTCAATCGCATAGGGGCTCACCATGAAGCCGCAGTAGTACCAACCGTATTTTCTGTACGCCTCTTCGATGACATCGTGAGTGTCTTGCCGCGTACCCTTCACTTTGATGACTTTGGCTCCGCTGGCAGACATTTGAACAACTTTCTCTGGTTCAGTGGACGATGGGACGAACACGTAACATGGAATCTCAGCCTTTGCAGCGTAGGCAGACAGTGATGCAGCCGCATTTCCGGTCGAGTCTATGGCAACCGCGTTCACTTCCAGCTCTTTCGCCTTGGAAACTGCAACTGTTGAACCTCTGTCCTTGAAAGAGCTTGTTGGCATGATGTAGTCGAGTTTCGCCAAGAGCTTCACGCCTCTCACAAGCTTCCTAGTTTCTACGAGCGGTGTGAACCCTTCCCCGAGAGTGACAATCGATTCGGGGCGCACGGGAAGGGCCTTGGCATACCTCCACAGTCCCCGCGCCTTGGTCGTGGCCAGATCTGACTTGCCAAATTCGTCATGCATTGAACCATAGTCGTAACGGATTTCAAAGAGCCCGTTGCATCTTGGGCAGACCGCGGATTTCTCATTCGTAGAATATTCCGCACCGCATTTGACACACTTCAGGCCTGTAGCATACAATTCTGTTCCTCCCTATGTGGCTGATGATGCCATTCTTATGCCTTCGCGAGCACATGGAAAGTCGGGCTGCGTCTTTTCCGTCCAACAAACTCTTGGATCGCTCTAGGGTGCAACACACCAACACGAGCATCAGAGGGCAATCCATTCGGATGGCGTGGACAAGATCCGTTCAATATTCGCCCGCAGACCCCCTAGGAAAGGACGCCTGAAAGCTACTTCAGCTCGTCCGGTACAATCTGGCCCTTGCTAGTTATGAGAACTTCATCAACATGCAAGTCGCAGTTTCTGACACCTATATCCATGTGTGCTTTGGACCTGTTCTTCCCGCCCAATCCGCAATGTCTGGCAGGACCAATAAAGAAGTTGGAGCCGAACGCTATTAGCATGCTTCCGTAGCAGCTTTCAACATCCATTATTGATGCACCCCATATCGCTCTATGCTCGCAGCCCCAACCTATGTGAGAAGTTACATAAGCCCATTCGTCGTTCCACAGCTTGAGCCATTCGCGTAGCATGGCGGCCTCAGCGCCTCCTTGGATATCGGTGATCTTTCCGTCCTTAACCGATATCTTGAGGGGTTCACTCACCATCCTGTCGAAATTTACTATCCAGTCGCCGGTGTTTAGCACCAGGCTTCCATTTGCGCTATCCTCCAGAGGTGCGGTGGCGACGCCTCCAGAGGGCCAATGATCCCAGTGTCCCGGTTCGTCGGTGTAACCTTGTTGAAGACCCGCAATCCTGCCCTGCTTGCTTAATGTCAGATCCGTGCCGGCCTCGGACCTGACATGTATGGTTTTAGCCTTTTCGAGGAATTCCGCACCCTTACGCGCACGTCTCGCAACCGCCGGGTCGGGCAGAAGTCTTCTCAAGACTTGCGGCGGATGGTTGACCATGAGCGTTCTCACGCCAGCTGCTAGGACTTTGTTGTGCGAATCCGTATAGAGCCAGGGTGAGGTACCCCCGGGTACTTGGGTCATGTCTATTACGAGATTCGCCTTCTGTAGTGTTTCTGTAATGGCCTGAGGTATCTCGGGCTTCCTAAACGCTGGAATTGTCACCTGGAAAACGTCGGCTCCGAGATCTTCGGCTGCTCCCATGAAGGCTTGCCAATAAGATGGGTGTTCGAATCTGGGTTCGGTAAACAATGCCACGGTTTCGCCCTGTTTGACCTTACAGAATTGGAGTTCCTTCTTGAAAAGTGGGACAAGCTCACCAATGATGTTAGGAGACATGGCGCTGTGTCTGCGCCACGGGCTAGATTAGCTTTTTCTGTGTTATCCCAGGACATTTGACACACGCATGTAACGTGGCATGGCATAGAGCATCATGGGGTTCACGTTGGTCAGTCTTGGGATCATCAACAGATCTCTTTCATCCACTCTATCCACAGTCTCCGTTCCCGGCTAGGCTTCTCGTTTTCTCGTGGATCAATGAAAGTTCGGGACGTCGCTTACATGGCCCTGGCGGTGAGAGGGAGTTCCACGATCTTTCCGTGTCGACTTGACATGTAGATGGCTTGTATGGTCTCGATTACCCTCTTCCCCTCTTCCCCCGGCACCGTGGGCTCTCTATCCTCCAATACGCAGGTGAGAAACTCGTCTATATGGGCGACCAATGACTCAATGGAGGAGAGGCCTTTTAGGGGTACTGTCCAAGGCATAATCTTCCCCTTCCACCGGCGAACGCTCTCAGGAGAGTCACGTATCGATAGAGTCGTCCATCGTCCTTTTGTATAGACTGCCGGCACAGCCGCGGGATATGGAACCTTGGGATCTCTGCTTTCTCTTGTGAGTAGGGAGATCGTTCCCTCAGTACCGAAGATCTCCAATCTGGGCGCCTTGCTGCCCCTAGCTGCCGTGCTGCAGGTGAATGTGGACATCACACCTTTCTTGAACCTGATGACCGCTGTAGCGACATCCTCCACTTCCACGTTGTGGACCATCGTATCCACCTTACCGAATACCCATTCCACCGGCCCGAAGTACCATTGCAGGAAGTCGATATCGTGCGAATAGTTCAGGGTCAAAGCGCCTCCGCCCGCTTGGCTGAGACTGGCCCTCCATGGGCTACTCGCCCAGTACTCCGCTCCACGGTAACTCTGGATGGATGTGACAGTTGAGAAAGGTCTACCTATCTCGCCTTTGTCGATGATCTCTTTCATCTTCATGATCCGCTTGTCGAATCGGTAGTGAAAACTGATCTCGAGTTTTACCTTGTTCTTCTTCGCTGCCTCGATCATGCTGTCCGCCTCTTCCAAAGTGACGGCCATCGGCTTGGTGCAGAAGACATGTAGCCCTCTGTTCATGGCGGCAATGGATTGCTCAGCATGCAGGTGTTGCGGCGTAGTTATGCACACTGCGTCCAGCTTATCTCGCTCAAGCATTTCTTGATACTCACTGTATGCCGTCGCTTTCAGCTCATCCGCATATTTCCTAGCAGTATCTTCCACTACATCGGCAACTGCCACAACATGGGCCTTCGGTGACATCTTGAACGCTCTTGCGCATACGACGCCCATCCCCCCCAAACCGCACACTCCGAGGTTCAGTTTCTCAACCACGTTTTCTCATCGACATCGGAGGGCACGTTCCTTGCATTTAAGGGATCACGTGCATGCTGAAAGATGGATTTCGATGCTCACATTGCAAAGGGTGTGGCAGGAGATAACAGACGCATAGAAGATGAGAGATGCCTGCTTAGAGAGTTGCATGAACCGATATGATTCGCCGTTCCTTTACCGAAGAACTATTCCGCCAGAGCTTTGGGACACTTCCAAGTTGTGACTATTCTGTGTGACGACACTGCATCCCGGCCTTTCTGGGCTTCTGTATGCCCTCTTGGTTCTAATAGGCCAAGTCGTAACTTGAACCGCTGCCTCCAAAGATGCCTCAGACGAAACATGGAAACCCGAAGAACGCCAAGAACTTGACCACAAGACAACGCACGCAGCTCTCACCCCGGCACGTCTTTGTGCCTCAAGGCGCAAGCGAGCCGTCCTAATAGATGAAACTATTATCTACCCAAATATCGGGGTGCTCTGCTCGTAAGCAACTGGACAACTGGCACTGGCTTACCGGTGCCGAACCTCCTGTCGGCCCACTGAGATTTGCGGCAATAATGTCGAATTGAAGGCAAGCCAATCACAATAGTCGCAGCGCATTTCTATGAGAAGATAAGGCGTTTCAGATACCTAGACGACATTGGAGGCCACACAGGTCCAGTTCCACTCAGCGTTGAAGTCCTCACACGCTCGGGAATGCTGAATGCTCAATGCTGAACGTAAGGAGAATATTCGCGTTGACGAACGGTCTGAGACTTGAGGACGGTCCTTTGCCCCTTCATCCAACCAATCTAGCCATGCGAATCACGCCTTCGTCTGCTGTTTCAAAGAACTTGTCACGCTGTTGTCAAGTTAAAGCTTCGAGCGCGAAAGCCTTCGGGCTTGTTTGTAACTAGAACATCGCTGAGGACGGTCAGTACAGTTGCCGGGGTAGTTCTGCAGCTCCCGGCTCATTTATCGATACTGAACCAATCCTCACTCTTGCTCGAAAAAATCCTTCTTTCATTTTCAGATGTGGGCCTTATCGCCATCTCACAGTAGTCGTCACCATCTGGGACCGCTCTTGTGTGAATCTGTTTGTAGTACGCATTGTAGGCCATGTATTTTGCAGGATCAACGTGGCAGTAGAGACGGCCGAGCTTCTCGTCACCGTATTCATGCCAGACTTTCGCAAGTACGCACCCGTGGACTCTTGTTCTCGCTTCATTGTCGACCTGTACTTTCTCGGTCCATTCACTCATCCCAAACCGAGGTATTGCGTAGGTCTCTGCGGCATTGAAGTTCTCAGGCAGAGGCTCCAGCCCTTTCTCTTGCACATCTCTCTTCGTCCTTTCTCCGATCCTAATGCCATAGTCCCTTATTGCTTTGGCAATCAACCTCGTTCCTTCCGTTTCACCGAGTTCTGCGACGAGGGTCCTCGCATAAGAGAGATGTAGGAGTGCTATCCTTCGAGCCGTAGCCTCAACGGCTTTCGTTGCTTCCTCCAGACTAATCGTTTCCTTCTTTTCCGTGGTCATGCCCGGCCTTCCTGCAGCGCCTGCCGTCTGGCGGAACGCTTGAATATATAGTTTCATGTGGCTCTTCGATAATTCCGTTCTCCTGAAAAACATAGGCGCTGGCCGGGACTTGTGTAAGAATCCGTCCCTATTTCACTTAGAGCTGTGACGGAAGCCAGGAGATGTTCGCTATCATAAATGTAGGGGACAATTATAACAACTGTCTCACCACTCCTCAACTTGTTCAATCTCAGCATATCTTGAAAGAGCCTCGCAGTGCTATGTGGAACCATGCGCATCTGCTTTACCACGCTATAATCATGACCCTGTGGGTTGATTATATCTCCGCGCCAATGGACTTGATAGAATCATGTTTTCAAGGGCTCGGTGCCTGCCCATATGATCTATGCTCTGCGAGACAGCCTTAAGAATGAGCTCGCCTCATTGCGCAGCAACAGATGGTTTGTATGGATCACGGTCTACTCTCACTTATCACGAACCTATTCAAACTGAGTAAGCTGAAAGAGAACGAAACGCTTCTGGTATTCGAAAACCCAATGTTCAGTGGGGCACCCCTGGCGGAAGGAAGGCCACCGCCGTATTACAATCAGGTTTTCCAAATGGCAGCAGAGAGTCTTGGTGCGCGCATGATCGGTATTGACATACCCAGCGGCGCGATGAAGACAGGCACAGGATTAGAGGAGTTCTTTCCGGGAATTGTGGATATAATGAAGAAGGCAGACCTGATAGTGAACTGCGATCTCTACCAGACCGCCCACAATGCCGCCCTGAAGGCGGGTGCGAGGAGCATAATGATCGAAGGACCAACCTCCGCTCAATGGCGTCTTGGTCCGACCGAGGAGGTGCGTAGACTTAGCCTAAGGGGCGCTGAATTTCTGCAGAGCGCGAAGAAAATCAGAATGACGAACAAGTACGGGACGGACTTGACGCTCGACAAGACGGGCAGAAAAGGCTCCGCTGGATATGGGGCGGCAGATGAACCTGGTAGATGGGACAACACAGAATGCGGTCAGGTCGGATGCGCTCCGTTGGAGGATAGCGCCAATGGCACCTTGGTGATCGCACCTGGAGATGGGCTCATTCCTCTCGGAATGTATGCGACTTCTCCCACAAAGTGCACAGTTAAAGATGGCAAGATTACGGAGTTCGATAGCTCCGACGGAACCGGAAAGATGTTTGAGCTGTTCCTAAAGAAGTTCAAGGATGAACGAAGCTTGATTACTTCGCATGTTGGATGGGGGACAAATCGAGGCGCTGATTGGACCGCTGGCTTCACGGAGAAAAGTGGAATGGACTGGGAAGTCATGTATGGTCAGATACTTTTCGCATTTGGGATCAACACCTATGACAGCCCAGCGAAGCTAAATGGTCTGGGAGGGAAGAACGATGCTCCCTCACACTTTGACATAGGGATGCGTAATGTTTCCTTCTACCTAGATGACGAGCTAGTGCTCGATGGGGAGAAGGAAGAACTAGTACACCCGGCCGTCAAGTGAAGCTTAGTCACACTAGGGCGCCCTGATTCCGAGCCATCATCGTGCCTAATTGCCTATTGGGGCCGCTCGGGGTAGACTATCTGCTGCATACAGATGACATCTCAGCTCATGTCCATCATGCCATGTGGGTTCCGGCTCAATCTTGTCACAAGGGTCGAACCGTTTCGGGCACCTTGTGTGGAATCTGCAGCCTTTCGGCAAGTTCACTGGACTCGCTATCTCGCCTGACAATTTCATGAGCTCGGGTAAGAACTTCTCCTCTTCGTCGGATACTGTGGGTATCACTGACAGCAAGGCGACGGAGTATGGATGCTTTGGATTCATGAATATGGCGTCCGTTTGCCCATATTCCATGATTCTTCCGAGGTACATAACTGCTATCTTGTCCGAAACATTCCTGACAAGGCTAAGATTGTGCGTAATAAAAACATAAGCTAAGTCAAACTCGCTCTGTAATTCCTTCAGCAACTCCATGATGTTTGCCTGCACCGACACATCTAGCGCAGAAGTCGGTTCATCAAGGATAACGAGATCGGGATGCGTGATTACGGCTCTTGCAATAGCAACTCGCTGCTTCTGGCCTCCACTAAGCTCGTGCGGATACCTGTACTGAAATTCCTGTGAAAGTCCAACTCTTTCCAGCGTCTCGATCACTAGTTTCTCACGCGCCTGTCCAGAACCGACATTATGAATTTTCAGTGGGTCGAGCAGCGTATCCCTGATCCTTCTTCTGGGATTCAAGGCAGAAGCCGGATCCTGGAAGACCATCTGTATCCGTCTCTTCAATGCCCTGTTGTAGATCGCGTTGGTTACATCTACGCCATCAAAAACTATGCTACCCCCCGTCGGCATGTATGTTCCTGCGATCATCTTCCCCAGAGTCGTCTTGCCTGAACCGGACTCGCCGACGAGCCCGAAACTCCTTCCCCGTTCCAGTGTAAAGTTTGCGCCGTCTACAGCTCTGACTTCGCCGACTTTCCTCCTAATGATCCCGCTGTAAACGGGAAAACATTTCGTCAGACCTTTGACTTCAAGCAAGTCCTGTGCCATGTCATACACTCTCTTGATAAAGAAAACAGGAAACCTTGTGCTCGCACTTTTCCTCTGGCAACTGCTGTAAGGGTGGTCTCTGTTTGTCGCACACATCCATCCTATGCGGACATCGGGGATGAAATCTGCAACCCCGGGGCGGGTGGTAGTAGTCAGGTATATTGCCAGGGATGCCCTTGCCCATCTTGCCAGTCACCTTGGGTACCGACTGAAGTAGACCAGTTGTATACGGATGTTTGGTGCTCGAAAAGAGAAAGCGAGTCTCAGCTACTTCGACGACCGTGCCGGCGTACATGACATATATCCTGTCGCAGATCCTCCTTGCCACGCCAAGATCATGGGTAATGAAAATAACTGAAATGTCCTCTTCACTTACCCTGCTCTTGATAAGATCCAGGATCTGATCCTGAATCGAAACGTCTAATCCGGTTCCTGGCTCATCGGCAATGATCATGGAAGGTTCCCCCAACAGTGCCATCGCGATTAGGACCCTTTGCCTCATCCCACCGCTGAGTTGGTTTGGATAGTTGCTCAGTATCCTTTCCGTGTCAGGTATGTTCACTTTGCGCAGCATTTCCTTACTTTCTAGTATTGCTTGGTTGACTTCCGCCCTTTGCCTCCTGCTGACAATATACCGTCCCAATCCGAAATCAGGCTTTCCTCTCCAGAGAACTACGTTGACGAGCTGATCTCCCACAGTAAAGACTGGGTTGAGCGAGCTCATGGGATCTTGCGGAATAAAAGAGAAGTGTCTCGCAAATTCTCTCCTTTCCTGGGGCGTGAGAGCGAGCAGATCAGTGCCAGCTAGTAAGATCCTTCCGGAGCTTATCTTCGCAGGCGGTTGCGGCAAGGTGCCTAGAATCGCTTTGGCCGTAATAGTCTTCCCACAACCACTTTCTCCAACTAGACCCACGGCCTCGCCTCTTGCCACTTCGATGCTGGCATCTGCTACGACATTTGCTCTACCCTCAAAGGTCTCGAAGCCAATCGAAAGCTCCTCTACTTTCAGGAGGGTATTGGCGGTAGTCATATGCCCCTCTTCATAGTTGAACATCGAACAGATCTCTCAGTCCGTCTCCGAGGAGACTGAAACCAAGCACTGCCAAGAAAATGAACAGACCAGGAAAAGCGGAAATCCACCAACTGCCTGGAAGATAAAGCCGGCTTCTACTGATCATTGTACCCCAGGAGGGCGTGGGCTCTTGGGCACCAACTCCAAGGAAGCTCAAGGTTGAGAGTAGAATCACGACGAAGCCAATGTCCAAAGTGGCTTTTACTATCATAGTTGGCAGCGTGTTGGGCATGATATCCTCCAGAATTATACGAAAAGACGGTTTCCCCAAGGTACGACTTGCTTCAACGAATTGCTCCTGTTTCAGGGAAACGACAATTCCGTCAACAAGTTCCGTATACCAGGGCCACCATGCCAGCGTGACCACTAGTGCTGCCACTGCGAGATCAGGTTTGAATGCCGTCACGGCGACCAGAGCCAGAATCAAAGGTGGGATTGTAATGAAAACTCGTGAGATTGCCAAGATTATATCTCTAAGACGGCCTCCCACGTAGCCGGATATCAAGCCGATCGGCAATCCAATGGCGATCACGACAGCTTGAACGCCCGCGGCTACGATTAGATCAACTTGAGTGCCGAAAACGACTCGGGTGAACATGTCGCGTCCTGCGTCATCGGTTCCAAACCAGTGTGCCCACGAGGGCGGTTGAAAAGCAATTGGAAAGTGCGTCGCGAACGATGTGGCGTCGCCGGGATAAGGAGTGATCCAAGGTGCCAGGACTGCCATGAGTACCATCCCGACTATGATGACTAGCCCCACCATTGATAGCGTGTTCTTCCGAAAACGGTACAGCCCCTTCCGCAGCTCATACCTACGGTATGGTGCGATTGCGAGCTTAGGACGCTTCATCTTGTCAACTCACCGAATCGTATTCTCGGATCTAGGTAGCCTCGCAGGACCTCCAAGACGAGTGTTGCGATGACAATTGCGATACCTACCACAAGCACCGACCCAGTTATCGCATTCAGATCCTTCCAGACTATAGAAGTGACAAGGTAGAGCCCCATGCCCGGCCAGGCAAATACCGCTTCGACCACGACGGCTGCTGCGAGTGAGTACCCGAAGCTTAGTGCTATTATCGTGAGAGTTGCGTTGAATGCGTTTTTCAACATGTACTTGTATTGAACAATGGCCTTAGGTAATCCATAGGCGCTTAGCAACGTGATGTAATCCTTGCCGACCTGATCAATCATGCTTGTTCGGGTTAGTCTGCTGATGTTTGCAATTTGTGGGAAGGACAAGACAAATGCTGGGAGCAGAACGTGCCACCAAGCGTTCCAGAAAACTGGCCAGTTCCCGGTCAGCAGACTATCCAGAATGTACATACCCGTTATCCTCGCTGGAAGGGTCATGGTCGGGTCTAGTCTGCCTTGAATGGGGAACAGGGCTAGCCATGACGCTAGCACCACTTGGAGGATTATTCCGGTCCAGAATTGAGGCAAAGATACTCCAGCCAATGATAGGATTCTCCCTGCATGGTCCTCCCATTTGTCCTTCTTCGTCGCTGACACCACTCCTAGGGGGACCCCGACCAAGATGGAGAAAATCATCGAAACGATCGTTAGCTCTAGGGTCGCGGGTACTAGTCGAGAGACATCATAGAATACGTCGTTTCGTGTCCTTATAGAAATGCCCCAGTTCCCAACAACAAAACCCTTTATGAAACTGAAGTATTGGATGTAGATCGGCTGGTCTAGTCCCCATATCCTTCTTAGATCCTCTACTTGTTGTTGGGTAGCGTTAGGACCCAAAGCCAGCCTTGCGGGATCGCCTGGAAGCGCACGGGCGAGAACGAACATCAACACTGAGATGCCTATGATTATGCCCGAGAACATCAAGGTCTTAGTAATTACGTAGCTGCGAAATCCCAACGGCTTAGCCCGAACTTCTCATCTAGGACGAGAGAGTTTATTGCAGAAAAAAATCGGAATGTTGAGTTCTCTTGTATGTCTAGAACCTCTGCAATTCGCGAAGTCTATGCTTGCCAGTAATATCTCCAAGCGGCGTAGAAGGTGTACTCCCAATTGTATACTATTCCTTGTATGTGGGTGTCCGCAGCCCCGATACTCGCCTGCTCCATTGCAAATATCGCGGGAGCCGCATCGTTGATGATCTGCTGTGCTTTCTCGTACATCTCCGCCCTTTCATCTTGGCCTGAAGTAGCCCTAGCATCGTCAAGCAGTTTGTCTACCTGCGGATCTGTCCAATGGGATGGATCGCGAGCCCATGTATGAGCATCTGTCGAGTGGAACAAGGGATACAAGAGACCATCCGGATCAGCATGCGGTGCGGAGTGAGTGACTGCTACTATATCCGGCGAAGTCTCTGGCTTGGTTACCCCCTCACCAAACTTCAGCCAGGGAATGGTCTGCACGCTCATGTTCAGTCCGATCTTCTCCCCATTCGACGCAAGTAGGAGGCCAGCTAGACGCTCGAATTCTATAGGCTCGATATAGTAGAAGACGATTGGCATCTGTTTGAGCTTAGAAGAGCTGTACTTTGACTGCTGTAGCTCTGCTTTTGCCTTATCCAAGTCCAGTGTGTAGGGAATAATTGAATCATTGTGCCCCCAGAAAGCTCGGGGAAGTGGTCCTATTAGTTGCCCGTCACCTAGTCCAGCCCTTATGTTGTTCAAGAACTGGTCGTAGTCGAATGCGTAGCTAAGAGCTCTCCTCACGTGAACATCGTCGAGCGGAGGTTTTGTTGTGTTGAAGTGGAAGTAATGTGCCGAGAAGGGCTTGGGAGATTTTACGAGGTATACATTGGGAACCTTCCCGAGGGTCTTGTAGAAGTCGGTCGACCTGAATGGAGAGATGTGGAAAGCGCCTCCCTTCTGGACGATCTGTCTAACCGTAGCTTCCTCAGGAACTTTCTGTGCTATGATGACATCAAGTGGATTAGGCTTTGACCAGCCTCTCCAGTACTTTTCGTACCTCTCCATTCTCGAGTGGTCGCCTATCACCCATTCCTTTAGCATGTAAGGGCCGGAGCCGCTAAGAGAACCTATGTCTCCACCAGAAGAAAGCCACTTTGTCGCATAGTCGCCTTTCGTACCGTACGGGCCAGTCGGGTCTATGTGAGCTTCTATCACTTTTGGATTGACCACGTACAAGAAAGCTAGGGTGCTAGGAAATGGCGCGTACTTTTTCTTTAGGTTGAACCGAACTGTGTACTTGTCGGTTGCCTGAGTCGAATCGGTATCTAGGACTCCTGCCCACAGGAAGGCGACGCCCTGATTTACAGTGAGAAGTCTATCCATAGAGTAGACAACGGCGTCTGCGGTGACTTCAGTTCCATCGTGGAAGGTTACTCCCTTCCTGAGGTGGAAGTCACATGTGAGACCGTCTTGGGACACTTCCCATTTCTCAGCCAGGGCAGGTATCATCTCAGGCGGAGAACTCGTATCATACTCAATGAGTGGATCGTATGTGTTTCGCATCAGTCTACCAAAGTCTTGAATGCTGAAACCTATCGCAGGATCAGGTATACCGAGATCGTCTACGTCGGGATATAGAACTTCTACCAGTTGGCGGGTCGTTGCCGTAGTGGGCGGTGCTACAGTCGTCGTGGGTGGTGGTGGTGCTACAGTGGTAGTTGGCGGCGTTGGTGGAGGCTTCGTCGCCTCGTAGATGCCGTATCCAGCAGCAACCGCTGCGGCGGCGACAACAGCGCCTCCAACATACTTCGCAAAGCGACGCCTAGAAATTTTCTTCTTCTCAGTCAATTCAATTTTCTCCGGAGAATTCCTCCAGCCCCGCACTCCTCCATTGCGCACTTAAGCCTTACGGTCCCAGTTTCCGAATTAGCAAGTCTTAGATCCTTCTTCAGGAATGTCACGACTTATCTTCGAGAATCCGGGGAGTCTGACGCTTTTCCATCGTGATGAAGAAGTTCAGACAAGGCGACTAATATCGAAGACCACGCCAGCGCGACCTGCTTCCTTCTGGTGTTCAACTGTTTGGGGGTCTGTGTCGACGTCTGTGACCATTTCCATGCCAAAATCCCAGATACGGTGAAAGAGCCCTAGCCCAGCGACTGCGCATGCGCTTATTTGCCTACGGACCGGAGTATTTCTCCAGACCTAGTAGTATCTCAGGATTAGTTCTTACTAGCTTGCGAATGTCGTCGAGGGAGATGCCCAAATCTAGCAGGCAGGCGATAAACTCTCGCAGTCCTTCAACAGGTTCGGGCAGGGTGTATACGCCGAAATCTGTGGATATGATGCAGTGGTCTGCGCCGAACTCTTGGATCTGTTCCCCGGCCAGTTTGACGCCTCCCCTGGGTCCCTCTTCCATGCCCTCGTCAAGCGACGCATATTCGCGTTCGACATAGTAGTGCGTCTTAGGGATCGGCGTAGTATGCGTATACGCGGCCAGCGTGTATTCGACAAACGCCCCTCGCGCAACCATATAGTTGAGCTGTTTCATCGTTGCGATCTTGCTTACAGCGCTCGAGACCAGCACTTTCTTGATCCCATATTCCTTCGCAAGATCGATGAGACGCATGGCCTCTTCTACGGAGACGTGGCCGGTGATCATGTATATGTGAGGGTTATCGGCGATCAGTTTGAGAATTTCATCCAAATCGGCTCCAGGGGCTTGGTCGAGGGGTATCCTGATACAGCGGTCGAGTTCTTGCGTCTTGAACTTTGGATAGACCTCACTTAGCGGTTTGAATTTTCCGTCGACCACGTGACCCTCACGAGCAGCTTGGAAATATGTCGAATGAGCACCAAAGCTGATGAATTTGGCACCGTCGCCGTAGCTTATCGCGGTCTTGACAGCTCGGGGGTTCATTCCGCCGTAGACGGTGTTCATGACCAGGCCTCCATAGGTCTTGAAATCACGAACGACTCGGTTCACAAGCCATGACGTACCGTTGCTCATTTGGAAAACATCCATGAACACGATAGCACGCATTCCAGCATCTCGGGCTTGAATCGCAGCCTGAACCGGATCAACCCTTCGTGGACTACTGAAAATATGTGGACCTGCATGAACATGGATATCTATTGCTCCCTTAAGGAGTTCTTGCGATAACTCAAGCGACCTGCCTTCAGGTAATATCATGCCAGTGTTCCCCCGCATCGTGCTAATAAGTGGACAGACTACGGTAAAATGGATTTCGTAGAAACTGTCATCTGGTCTTCAAAGAAAGCGAAAATTGCCAATACACCCTTCTGTTAGTTCACCATCATCGGGTGATGGGGTCCGCATTGGCCAAGCTTGTCGAGGTAGGTTCCGTCTCGAGCATAGCGTCCCTATCTTTGGAGTCTGGAAGCAAGGCCCTTGGAAGACTTGCAATAGCGAAGTCTCTTGACGGCTCCCTGATAGAGATGCCTTTTGCGCTGATCAAAGGTGTCCGTGATGGCCCAAAGATGTGGGTGTAGGGTGTGTTACATGCTGATGAATTGACGGGAAGCGAAGCCGTAAGAAGGCTCGTTGATGGCCTCAACCCTGAGCGCCTCTTGAGGGACGGTGATAGGTGTTCCCATCGTGAACACGACAGCCTTCTCCAGTCACATGCGGTACTCGTTCATCGACCACAAAGATCTTGACTTCAGCTTCACCGACAACCCGTTGGGCACGTTCACCGAGAGACTTGCGGGCTTACTACTCAGGGAGCTAACATCCACACTGAGCGATGAGGATTTCATGTTCGACCTGCACGGATCACCAGGCGGAACTCTGACGCAGCCTTGGGTTGCGTATTACGCCGGGGGGACGAGTCCGAGCAGGAGAGCAGCCGAAGCCACCGGTATTACAGTCGTATGCATCAGCGCAACTCCGGAGTACAAGGAAAACATCAGCGAGGGCACCACACTTGCTGATGAGTATATGCCGACCGCATTTGCAAAGCAGATGTTGAAGCGCGTCAAGCTGGGCAGGCTCGTGATAGAGTCGGGGAGCACAGTTGTACTAGAACCAGAGGTTATGGTACAATACAACGGTGTTATGAACGTCATGAAGCATCTCGGGATGCTCGAAGGCTCACCGACGCAACCCACGGAGAAGAGGATCTACATCAACGATAATAGACGGGTTATGGCCAGGAATAGAGGCTTTTGGCCTCCCATGGTGCCGCCTGGAAGCATGGTCTCGAAGGGCGAGATGCTCGCCGTCGTTGCAGACGAGTAGGGCAGGAAGATGTTTGTAGCAGCGATTCCAGCACGACATCCGATCGATCAACTGAGAAGACGAAAATGGCCTCCGAGGCGGGGCCTAGACTATTTAGGAACCTTTGCGAAAAGCGGTGTTCATGAGACTGAACAAAATCATAACTGTGGTGGATTCACATACAGCCGGAGAGCCTGCTAGGATTGTGACATCTGAGGGCCATCGGATAAAAGGCGGGACGATGAGTGAAAAGATGGCGTATTTCAAGCGAAATCTCGACGACCTGCGGAGGACTGTCATTCTAGAACCGAGAGGTCACAGCGGTATGTTTTCAGTATTCTTGACAACACCCACGACGCCCGAAGCCGACCTAGGAGTACTGTACCTGGACGTGCAAGGCTACGTGGACATGTGCATACATGGAGCCATAGCAACAGCCACGGTAGCCGTGGAGACAGGTTTGGTTGCTGCCCAGGAACCGGAAACTACCGTCGTCTTGGACACTATTGCCGGTCTAGTGAAGGCAAAGGCCAGACTTGCAGACGGTAAGGTGAAGGAGGTGACGATAAGGAACGTACCTTCGTTTCTCTATCAATCTGACATAAGACTCGATATCCAGGGTGCCGGAAAGGTCAAGGCAGACATCGCCTATGGAGGGAACTTCTTCGCGATCGTAGACTCTCAGCAACTGAATCTGAGCGTAGCTCCTTCAAACCTGCGCAGGCTTCTTGAGGTCGGTGTGAAGATTAGGGCCGCAGCCGCGGACAATGTTAAGGTTAGACATCCAACAGAGAAACACATCGATCAAGTCAGGTTCGCCCAGATCTATGGCCACGCGAAGCATCCTGAAGCAGATTCCAGGAACATAGTGGTCGGTGTCAAAGGGTCATATGACAGATCACCTTGTGGTACCGGAACATGCGCAAGAATGGCCTCGTTGTACGCCAAGCGGAAGCTTGCGCTCAATCAAGAATTCACATATGAAAGCATATTGGGAACCATATTCAAGGCAAAGGTTATTCGAGAGGCCACGGTTGGCGATTATCTTGCGGTGATACCTGAAGTCACCGGAAGCGCCTACATAACAGGATTCAATCAGTTCGTGGTAGATCCTGAAGATCCTCTTCCGAACGGTTTCTTCTTGGATTGATTCGAGCCATTCAGGTAGGCTCGTAACGAAAGCCCAAGGAGAACAAACCTGACGCAGGGAAGGTTCTCGACCAAAATGTTGGGAAGCCACCCTTGACCCTGAAGAGCGAACCTCCTACGCGCCGTTAGACCCAACTTGTGCCACTCTGGCGTTCACGAACCTCTCGAGTCATACGAGCATGATGATTCCGGCTGAAAACTGTAAAAGTCACTCAGCAAACAGATAAATACGCAACAGAGCGGGTTGTTGTTATGACGCATTTATCCAAGATCCTAGAGGAAACACTGAAGCTTTGCAACGTGAAGCAAGGGGATAAAGTCCTTCTAGCAAGTCCTTATGTGCATGACGAGAAGCACGTGGAGGCTTGGGCTATAGCCCTAGCTAACCTCGAGGCCGATTTCCTAAGAGTAACTCTGCCACCTATGACGAAGAATGGAAAGCTCACGGATCCATACTCGCCGTATATCATTGCAGCCATGGAGAAAGCAAGTATGCTTTTACAGATCCACGGACCATTTGCGCCTGGACACCTTTCGAAGAACCTAACACCCACTCTTGGGCTATACAATGAGAATACTGTGAGGATCCTGCACTCCGGGCTTAAGTGGCTCGATGTCACAATACGGGATCCCGAAGTCAATTTGAGACGGCTCTTTCCATCAAGCCAGACAATTCAGAGGACACGCAGGGGAGCAGAGATCTTTCATGGTGCTGAAACGATCCGAATAACGTCTAGAACAGGAACAGACCTCACCCTCGACAAGAGCGGCAGGAAGGGCTCCTGTCAATTCGGTATCGCTGACCAACCCAGTAGATACGACAATTACGGTGTTTGTGCGACTTTCTGTGCACCTATCGAGGACAGCGCTAACGGGACTCTGGTATTGAGTCCGGGCGACTACATCCTCGGCCAGGGCCTGATAGTTACCGAGCCTGTTAGGATTACTTTTGGAGATGGGTACGCCCGGAAGATTGAGGGAGGGCTGACGGCGAGAATGCTGGAACGATGGCTGGCCAATTGGAGAGACGAGCAGTCGTACGGAGTCTCACACATAGGCTGGGGCCGCATCCCTCTCGAGTCTGCTGTCTGGACAGACAGCAACTACTTCACCTTCGCCGACGCGGAAGGTTACTATGGCATGATGCAGATCGCCCTAGGCTCAAACATGTTCGACACTCCTCTACCAAATTTTGGGCTAGGTGGAAAAAACACCGCGGTCTCACATACTGACATAGAATGCCTCAACCACGACTTCTATCTTGACGGCGAAGTCATCGTCAAAGACGGCAACATCGTACATCCGGAATGCAGGTAAAGGCGGATTCGTCAAAAACAAGAGCGAGCTTCGTATTCCGTCTGTAACTGTAAGCGTCACGGAGCATTCGCAGACCTTTTTGACAACTACTTCGAGCCCGACTGGATGATATCCTAGTTCCTGAAATTGCCATCGGGGTATCCTATCATCAAGATCAATTCAGGTTCAATGCCACCAGGCAGGTCGAGGATTTCTCTCATAGCTGCGCTGAAGAACCCGTTGACAGCGCGTGCGCCTAAACCTAGAGCGTGTGCAGCAAGAAGAATTTTGTCTGCTGCCATTGAACAATCAGCTATTGTGAGGTAGTCTCTACCTAACCTGCCGCCCTTCGCATGGGCGGTCGCCTTGTCCGAGCATATGACGACCGCCAATGGAGGCATTCCCAAGTATGCGAGAAATTCACTCATAACTGTTTACAATGACGAGGTTGGACTCATCCGATAAGAAGATTCGGGGTGTCCCAAAGTTCGAATGTTCACGACTGGCACCAGTGGCTCAGGAATTGGCATATATATATGTCATCGAGGCTAACTCTCGACGGTGTTCGAGCAATGAAGACACATCTTAGGGGCAAGGATGTGCTGACGACATATGAATGGGAACGAGAAGAATTGGAGACTGTAATTGATGTCGCCAAAGATTTGAAGGGTAAATTCGCTGCCGGACAGGTCACCGACTATCTGAAGAACAAGACCTTCTTTATGATCTTCTACAACGCCTCGCTAAGAACTAGAAACAGTTTCGAAGCAGGGATGACGCAGCTCGGTGGCCATGCTCACGACCTGACCGTGGAGAAAATCTACAGCCCGATTTCTGCTGACGATAGAAAGAAGCAACTCGAAGCAGGCAAAGAGTTGAAGGAGACCCATGAAGAGATCACGGAGACTGCGAGGGTTCTAAGCCGGTATGGCCACGGGATAGGCGTGAGGGTCTTCGGCAAATCTGTAGACTACGTTTACGGTCGCGGCCATCAGATGATTCGGGAGTACGCAAAGTATGCGGATGTCCCGGTCTTCAATATGGCTGATGATATGGATCACCCAACGCAGGCCATGGCCGATCTGTTGACGATCATCGAGAAGTTTCATGGGAACGTTCAGAACAAGAAGATCGTGATGGGCTGGGTGTATGCGCCGAGCCCGTGGAGGCAACTGGCAGTTTCCCATGGGGTCATCACAACGGCGACCAAATTCGGAATGGACGTTGTTGCCGCGCAGCCTCCAGGTTTCGATCTGGATCCCAAATACGTGAAGATCAGCCAGGAGTGCGCGGACAGGTATGGTGGTTCCTTCAAGGTCGTCCACGATCTCAAGGAGGCCTGCGAGGGTGCTGATGTAGTCTATGCCAAGTCTTGGGGTGTGCGTAGATTACTACCACCAGAATCACCTGAACCAAGCCTAGAGAAAGCCAAGGCAGAGTTCGAGAAGTACAAAAGTTGGATCATCGACCAGAAGATCATGGATCTGACTGCCAAGAATTCTCTGTACATGCACTGTCTCCCGGTGGATAGGGGCTTCGAGGTCACGGATGAAGTGATCGACGGACCGCATTCCGTCGTAATAGATGAAGCAGAGAACAGACTCCACGTCCAGAAAGCCTACATGGCGTTGACCATGGGAGGGTTACCCTAGATCACTAAGGCGATGGAGGCCCTCCCGATTCAAGGACAAGCAGCACTACAGCGCTGGTCCACAAGAACTAGGCGGACAATAGGCTTACTCTAGCCTCCTCGTCATTGAACATTCATGACTCGGAGTTTTATTCGCACTAAGTGCTGAGCCGGAAAAGAAGAAGTGACACCCACGAAGCGTTCGCACAGCAAGTCGGAGGTCCTGAAATCATTATCCAGGTCGTTCTTGTGCGCGCGGCGATCTTGCTAGCAGGCGAATGTTGGATATCACGAATCAACGGAAAAGCAATAGGAAGCACGGACTGTATTGCCCGCACCATATCCAAATGGCTCGCCTATTCTAGGAGTCAGAGCGGCTTCAAACAATGGTCGGACATTTGCCCAACGGGAGATACTGGACGCCATTGGGCTCATAGGAAGTTACGTGAACTAGTACGTTTACAATTGCGTTCCGGAACGACCGCTTCGCCAAAACTTACGGTCATCCCTTCGGAAAACCCATCGCCACGAGAATTGAAGAGCTAGTTCTACGCACGCCTCAAGTCACGCCTCAATCCCCGCCACATTAACGAAGCGTGATCGAGGCAGGGCAGAGGCTCCTGCGTGCCGCATCCGCCGCTACGTTCGTAGCGTGGAACCGCCGTCTAACGCTCTCCGGAGATCAGCTCAAAGAAGCGAATGTATGCCTCGATCCCGCGATAGTAGTTGGGCAGATGCAGTTTCTCATTGGGTGCATGAAGATTGTCGTCTGGCAGACCAAAGCCCATCAGGACCGAGTCCACGCCTAGTCTCGCTTTGACCATGCTCACCACTGGCACGCTGCCGCCTTCGAGTTGGAAGATTGGTTTGACACCGAATGTCGCTTCTAAAGCTGCTGAGGCTGCGCGCATGCCAGACGTGTCGCGGTTAAGAAGCATAGCCGGCCCGCTGACCAGTTTCTTGACTTCCCACCTGACAGTCGCCGGAGTGTTCTTGCGCATGTACTCCTTGAGTCGTTCTTCGACGGCTTTGTCATCTTGATACGGAACGAGGCGCATCGAAACCTTCGCCGCAGCTTTGGAAGGTAAAACAGTCTTGAAACCTTCGCCAGTGAATCCGGAAAGGAGGCCGTTGACCTCGAGCGTGGGCCGCGCACCGACGCGTTCGATTGTCGTGAATCCTTCTTCTCCGTACAGTTGCGGCGAGCCGGTCATCTTTTGCCATTCCTCGTCAGAATGTGGGATCCGCGCCAGTTCCGCCAGTTCTTCATGAGAAAGAACGCGCACTGCGTCGTAAAATCCCGGCAGCGTGACGCGACCGTGCGCGTCGTGCATACCTGCGATCAGTTGACACAAGACTTGCGCGGGGTTATGTACCGAGCCGCCGAAGGTACCGGAGTGGAGATCAGTCTTAGGGCCGTAGATGCGGACTTCAAGACATAGAAGTCCGCGCAGACCGTACACTAGCGAAGGCAGATCGGGTCTCAAGATGTGGGAATCCGCATTGAGGACAAGGTCGCAACTGAGTCTGTCTTTGTACTTCTCTATGAACGACGCCAGATTCGGTGAGCCGATCTCTTCTTCCCCTTCAAAGAAGATCTTGACATTGACGGGCAGACCGCCCTTCTTCAGCCATGCTTCCAATGCTTTGAGGACAGCGTGAATTTGACCTTTCATGTCTGATGCGCCGCGGGCGTAGATGTCCTCGCCACGCACTGCAGGCTCGAACGGTTGTGAGATCCACTCGTTCAAGGGATCCACCGGCTGAACATCATAGTGCCCGTAGACGAGTACAGTCGGTTTGTATGGCGCATCCAGCCACTCGCCATATACAACTGGGTGCCCGGCGGTCGGAATAATCTCCACATTCTGCAGGCCAAGGCGAGTCATTTCTCGTGACAACCACTCCGCCCCGCGTTGTATGTCGGGCTTGTGTTCGGAGAGCGTAGAGACGCTTGCGATCTCAAGAAACTCTTTCAGTTCTGAGAGATAGCGCTCATGATTACGCTTAGCGAATTCGAGGACCTGAAATGTGCTCATCGTAACTTCTTACAAGACGATTCAAGCAACGATCTTATCAATTCTGTGCGAGGTGGGGCCATTTGCAGCCGTATCGCGCAGTCCAGGATGGGAGCCGGGTGCTCCAATCTACACATGAACCGGGGGTCCCAAGCAGCGCACCTGAAATGCGTTGTAAGGCTGATACGGAAAGTCTACCCTTGAGGACTGGAAGGTTACAGAGGTCGAGAGCGGAGCATGAGCCACTCTCCTCACAAAGAAAGTATTCTGACTACTTCAAGGAGCCGGAGGCCTACGGGACATTGTACGTCGCCCGGGGCAGGCACGACACACGGCGCCGGTCTCCTGTCTACGCCTTCGGTTTGAGATCTCGTCAAGAGCCACGTGAATCATTGTGGTCTTCCCACTCAGTGTACCGAAACAACCAACTCTCCAATGCAGGTGTGCCGATGCTGTTCGCTATTCCTTCTTCTTAAAGGCGACCTTCTCAGCACCTTTCTTCAAGACGCGTTGTCCTACCGCTCTTAGCTCGTCCAAATTCTGCTTGACCTGGGCAAACACATTGACAGGCTGGTAATTGTTGAGTGTGAGTCCTCTGGAAATGAAAATCCCGTAAGCGATGTAGATTTCGTCGGGAACCAGTCTGGGTGGATCCCTGACGAGAAAGCATATTGCTCCAGATGGGATACCGACCACCATCTGGTTTTCCGGCTCTACCGTGAGATCTCTAGGCAAGGTGACCAAGGCTTGGCCTGAGACTATGCTGTGATAGAACTCGAACTCCAAGGGTAATCGTTTCCAGATGGTTTCGCATGTCTTCGGAGCGCCATCTTCCAAAAGCTCCGCGTTGAACACTCCGCCTTTTTCGAACTCTAGTTTCATCGTCTTGCCCACGGTTCTTGCACCTTAAGCACTCTAGTTGCCACGGGCAAGAATATTTAGCGTTGATCCATGGGACACTAGCGACTGACCAACAAGCCAAAGCTACCTCAAGTCAAACGTTGGAAAACAATTCAACTCGGTGAAGTATGGCGCCCGTACGACTTTTCTCGTTGAAGCAAGGATGCTCTATCTTCCGAACCAACTCAAACCATTGGTTCGTGGAGTGAAAAGCAAGATCGTCATAAAGCCAAACTGCAATACCGATGATCCATTCCGGGGCAATACTCACTCGGAAACAGTCAGGTTCATTGCCGAATGTCTGATCGAAAATGGGTTCTCGGCAGACCACATCGTCGTCAGAGACATGTCCGGAAGATACAGAGCTTTGCCCGCTCGGAATACTATGGCGAACATGGGTTGAATCGGGTCGCCCGAGACCTAGAAATACGGCTGAGCTAGTTCGAGCAGGAAGAATGCGTGACTGTAAAGCCTCCCAAGAGCAAAGCCTGGCCGAACAAAATAAAGATACCGCGACCAATCTACGAAGCTGATCGCATTATCCTGACGCTAATTAGTAGAACACATGATGATGCAACATCCCAACACCGACGGCTTCACGAGACCCAGTAGCGCAATACATGATCCCAATGCTGCCGCTGGCGGAAATCGTGGATAGAGTCCAGCATCAGTGGCGAAGACGTGTCGATGCCCATCTGACTACGACAGACGCGACAAATATTGCGATGCCTGACAGTACCACCAATGGTCCCGATGGCAGAATCAGATAACTCGATAACAGCACCCCCGCAGAAGAACTAACCGCACCAAAGGCAGAGCTCAACGTGGCGTATCTAAACAGGCTTGAACTCGTGTTCTTCGCAGTTGCAGCCGGCACAATCACAAGAAAACCGACCAGTAAGCTTCCCGCGATCTTGATACCTATGGCCACTACCAGCGAGACAAGCAGAAGATAGACGAGATTCATTCTAGCGACATTGATGCCGCTTGATATCGCGAGCTCCTCCGAAATCATCCCTAGGATCATCTTCTTGTAGATCAGCCTTGTCGAGAGGATTGCCAAGACGGCAACGACCACCGCTATTATCGTGTCCAAAAAGGTGACTTTGGTAATATCACCGAAGAGAGCCTCAAGCAGATCGGGCTCCGGAATGATCAGTATGCCGATTGCTAACGCTAACGTGAACATGGCGCCTATGATTGTTTCAACGGACAGCTTCGTGATTCTTTCGACATGCCACACTATCAGGGCGCACCCAAACAGAAACGCGAACGCCCCTATGAACGGGCTGAAGTTGAACAGAATGCCCAGCGCAAGACCCGGTAGAGCGACGTGTGATAAAGCGTCGCCGACGAGCGCCATTCTTTTCAGTACCATTAGCGACCCTAGGTAGCCAGCTGACAGACCCACGAAGACGCCAATCGTCAAGCTAAACAATGAGATATCGACCATGGGCATCACCTTCTGTCTTTCCGTCTCCTCAACGCCGTCCCGGTGCCGTAGATTGCGTGAAGAACAGAAGGTTTGGTTATCTCTTCTGATTCCGCGAAGCAAATCACCCTCTTGTTCAGAGCCAGCATGTGTTCCGAATAGTCTCTGATGATATGTACGTCGTGAGATATCAGAAGGACAGTTATTCCGTGCTCCCTCTCGAGGGTGTTCAGCATCTCGTAGATCGCCTCTTCACTATCCAGGTCAACGCCAGTAGTGGGCTCGTCGAACAACAGAACGTTCGGCCCATCGATTATTGCCCAGGCAATCAGGACTCTCTGCAGCTGACCTCCCGACAAGACGCCCAGCACCTTATCCGAGATCGTCTTATCATCCAGACCGACCGCTCGAAGACACTTCTCGAAATCTGAAACGTTCTTGAATGACAAAAATTCCCTAACGGAAATCGGCACATCACCCGCGGACAGCTTCTGGGGGACGTAGCCTATCTTCACCCCATTTGCCCACTTGATCTTCCCCGTGTACGGCACCAGATTGAGCAATGCCCTAAAGAGCATAGTCTTGCCTGCACCGTTTGGTCCGACTATTGCCAGAGTTGTACCGCGCTTGACTCTGAAACCAATGTCCTCTAGAATCGCCTGGTCTTGGACCTTCACATTGAGGCCCGACACTTCTAGAATGTAATCGTCATGAATTTCCAAAATTCACCGACTCATCTCTGAACTCAGCGAGAGTTCTTGCATATTGGGATTGCTGTGAGCATAGCAAGGCCCCTTTGCTCCACTCCATGGATCACAAATCTTCTTGGGGCGCCCGAATGATTTCGGAAGAAGAGTCATGAGTTCCAGACTCCCTTCAAGCCGGGATTGTTGCTCAAGTACGCAATCAACGTGTCACCTTATCAAGCTCCTCCGTGACTTAGTCACGTTCATCTTGATAGGCGAGTCACTTGGGCTTCGCAAAGGTGCTCGGATATCTTGCATCCGCGGTTCTCATTTTCCTAGGCGTCATATTCCTCCTAGCCTCGGCGTACGCGATCTCGCGGCTTCTCGTGGGAGCAATCCTAACCGCGGCTGGCCTTGGAATCGCCATGCTAACATGGAGAGCAGGGGTGCGTCAACCTTCAATCAAATATGAGATCCAGACGCCTGGGAGCCTCAAGGTTGACTCCGTAAAATGTCCTAACTGTGGAGCTGGCTTGGATCCCTCTAAGATGCAGGTGAAGCTGGGAGTTCCTTCGATCAAGTGTCCCTATTGCGGCAATGAGTTCGAAGTCACAGAGGAGCCTAAATGGTGAAGCACCAACAGATTCTCGCTCTTCTTCCAGCTTTCTTGGTGTTGACGCTGTTCCTAGCCTGTTCTTCCCAGCAGAACGTTTGGGCCGCAGAGATTCAGTATCATCTGGAGAAGCAGTGGGTCAGGATCTGGATCAACAATGACGGAACGATTGACCTGCAGTATACCTTGAGAATTGTCTCCGATCAAGGCGGTATTAGATATGTGTTGTTCGATCAGCCGGTCGGAGATTTCAAGATAGGCGAGGCATTCGACGCAGACGGACATCCGCTGACGATCGAGGATGCAACTCAGGGAACAGACTACAAGGTCAAAGTGTTCCTGCATGAGCCGTTGACAGACGGACAGAGCGCGGAGTTCACAGCCACCACCAATGTCGGCCACATGATCTGGAAGGATGAGACGAACCCCGGCAACGTGGGACTGCAGTTCGTACCGACGTCATGGAATGTCGGGATCAGTGATCTGCGGGTTCTGGTGGTGCTTCCGACAGGAGTCTCAAAGGAGCAGATCAAAGTCACGCCGGATTGGGACAACATCTACACAGACCCGAACGAAGAGGGAAGGCTGGTTGTCTACTGGGAGAGAAAAGATGTCGCTCCTAACACGAGGTTCCAAGTCGGCATCTCCTTTCCCGCTGGTTCCGTAAAGCACTATGAAACAGCCAAGCCGACCGGAGGTTTCTGGCAACCCATCGCAGGCATTCTAGCTTCCCTGTCAGCTTTTGCCGTCATCGTCGTTGTAGTTATTGGGTTGACGCGTACAGCGCGACGAAACTATGTGAACCCAATAATCCAGATGGAGACTCTTGGCATCAGAAGAGGACTCACAGCGGTAGAGGCATCGTACCTGCTCGGCCTTTCGCCGGCCAAAGTCATCGTTATGATGCTTTACAGCCTACTTCTAAAGCGTGCTGTCTGGGCGAGCTCAACCCAACCAAGCTTGAAGCTCCAGATCACGGGGGGATTCCAGGACGCTTCAGCGGGAGCCCCGGAAACCGGTCTCAGGTACTACGAAGAAGACTTCCTGCGCGCGATCAAACCTGATGGAATGCTGGATGAGAAAGCGCTTGCGGATACGTTCATGCGGCTTCGATCCGCAGTTGAGAATAGCCTGAGAGGATACTGCAGAGCAGACACGATCACGTTCTACAGGAAGACCGTTGAGACGGCTTGGGAGCAGGTTGAGAAAGCAGGAACGCCCGATCTGGCTTCTAAGTTGCTCGATGAGAACTTGCTGTGGCTTATGCTGGACGAGAACTTCAGGGGGAGAAGTGAAACCACGCTCAGAGGATTTGATTTCCGGCCGCTGCCATACTGGTGGTGGTTCTGGTATGGGTACACGCAATACCACCCCAACCCCACCTACAACCCATCCACAAGCCAAGGACAGCCAACCCCAAACATACCAGGATCCGAGTTTGCAGGCAACATCGCGACTTCCTTGGAGAAGACTGCAAACAATTTCGTAGTGAACATTGAGAAGTTTACGAACTCAATCCTGCCCGCGCCGCCACCGCCCAAGGAGGTTTCCAGGCAACCCGTCCATCATGGGGCGAGCTGTGCGTGCGCATGTGTATCATGCGCCTGCGTCTGCGCATGCGTCTCGTGTGCATGTGCATGCGCCAGTGGAGGCGGAGTCGGATGAAAACCAAAGGTGCCTCACGAATCCGTCTCCCAGGTTGGTTGAGGAAAAGCACCGTTCCCCCAGGCCTCTACCACTATCGAGGACGGGACGAGTTTAGGCGGATGGCACTACAGCTACGCATCGAGGCCGACAGGAAGGGCATCTTGGCGATAAACGCGAAGACCCTGCTATACCTCAATGAGACGGCGGCAGCTCATGTCTACTACTTCATGCAAGGCATGCCGACCCAGAAAGCTGTCCAGCGGATAAGGAGCGCATACAGGGTCAGCGAGGAGACCGCGAGAAGAGACCATGAGAAGCTGATCTACACGATCAGCACGCTAGCGCAGACCGAAGAGGTCTGCCCGATTTCGTACTTGGGCGTCGAGAGGGTTGAGCCTTTCACTCAGGAGCTCTCGGCCCCGATCAGAATGGACTTGGCTCTGACGTTCCGCTGCCAGAACAGTTGTCTGCACTGTTACACCGGAGGGCCACATGAGACTGAGGAGATGCACACCGAGAGTTGGAAGCGCGTACTGGACAGGATGAAGAAGCTGGGCATCTTCATCGCTACATTTACAGGAGGGGAGCCCACGCTACGTGAAGACCTGCCCGACTTGATTCTGTACGCGCAGAAGATCGGAATCGTCACAGGCCTTGTAACCAATGGGCGGAAGCTCAAAGACAAAGCCTTCGTCGCCACCCTTGAGAAGTCCGGTCTAGACTTTGCGCAGGTCACACTTGAGTCGAATGATCCGAAGATCCACGACGAGATGACTGGGTCCGAAGGAAGCTGGCAGGAGACGATTGAAGGAATCAAGAACCTGATCCCGACATCAATCTACACAACAACCAATACAACGCTGACTAAGCTCAACGCTGCAAGCTTTCTAGAAACGCTTGATCTACTGCATGGTATGGGTGTGAAGGGCTTCGGCTGCAACGGCCTAATACACTCGGGCAAAGGAACCTCTTTCGCCCAAAAACACGCGTTACAACCAGAAGAGTTGAAGGGCCTTCTCTCAAGAGTGCAGGAGAAAGCCTCGCATCTGAGCATGAGTTTTCTCTGGTATACGCCTACGCGTTACTGCGAAATCAACCCAGTCAACCTCGGCCTCGGAGTGAAAAGCTGCACAGCCAGCGGCATGAATATGTGTATCGGCCCCTCAGGCGACGTCTACCCATGCCAAAGCTACTTCCAGAGTCTGGGGAAATTCCTAGAAAGAGAGTGGGATGAGATCTGGAACCATCCACTCTCAAAGCAATTGAGGACCCGCGCGTACGCACCCAAGAACTGCGAGGGCTGCGCTGAGCTTTCAGTTTGCGGAGCAGGCTGTCCCCTAGAGCTGGAAGATTCGAAAAGATGGTGATCACCAGCACACACACGAGAGTAGATTACTGGGAGTTGAAACTAGGGCTCGCAATGAATTGGAAGCCCATCCGCTCTCGCGTTTGGGGGATGGCAAGAAAGCCGCTCGTTCCAATG
>Ga0129297_10000111_pt1 | contig 36573 bp, 36 predicted proteins | sample I18A1metaG_FD_94708 | JGI IMG/M metagenome (GOLD analysis project Ga0129297, IMG submission 94708) | Lake sediment bacterial and archeal communities from Gulf of Boni, Indonesia to study Microbial Dark Matter (Phase II) - ​I18A1 metaG | ecosystem: Environmental > Aquatic > Freshwater > Lake >... | reverse complement strand
CTTCGGTTGATTGGAAAGAACGTGGATAAGGGACTCAGCCAGGAGCTATGAGAAGGGACACGGGACCACTTTGATTCACAAGGAAAAGAAACCCAATCCAGAAAGCGTATGGTGTCCTTTCTGCGGCTGCGTGGCTAAGCTCGACATGGACACTGGTGAGCTGAGGTGTCCAGTCTGCGGTCGCACGGCCATCCTCTCAACTGACGTGCCATAGATCAACTGATTCCTTACAGCCCAGTTCATCGACCGCCAACTTGACAGAATCCACGATAACCGGTATGCTCAAGGCGCGACTAGAAAGCCATCAGAACCATGTCCAAGGCAATGCCGAGACCGCACACCGCCAACATGTGTGGAAACCACAGGCGATAGACTCCTTGTATCTTTGCCTGATAGTACTGATTAGAAAGAACCAGACACAAGTGGAGAGGTGAAACATAGTATCCTGCATATGTGCTCAACACAACCATGCTAATCAAAGGAGGTCTGGCACTTCCAAAAAGAGAAATCACTAGGGGTACGCTGATTCCGATTCCTGCGATGGGAAGACCAGAGACTGCTCCGATGATGAATGGGAGTATGGTGGCGAAACTCATGAACGGCACTTGAGTGCTCTTGAGCAGTTGCTGAAGCGCAGGAATGACTTCAGACTCCTGTATGATCTGACGAAGAATCATAACGCTGATCACCGAAAGCATAGGTGTCCAAGAGTATTTGCTCATCAAAAGTCGCATGGCCTGCTTGGCCGCACTCTTCTTGATTATGAGGCAGGCAACCAAGCCTAGCAACACGGAAACCACTAGAGGAAGCCCAAACATGTTCAATAGCACCGTTGTAAGAATAGGAGACAAACCTTTCAACACGCTTCCGTAAGACCTATTCTTGCTTTGGATTCTGCTCTTCCTGAGCCTCCTGATCAAAAGAAAATACCCGACAGTCACAGACAGCAGGAACGATGGAATCTGTATCATAGCCAACTGGTAGAGGCTGATATGAGCAAGGCCTGCTGCCAGAATCAGAGACGGGGCTAGAGGATAAACGTAGAACCATATGTGTCTAAATGTGATGTTGACCGCGACCTTCCTTTCAGGACTTAGACCGAGGTCGCCAGCTTCCTTGTCAATCAGAGGGGCCGAGAGTAGGGCTCCGCCGGGCATCTGCAGCAGACCGATTATTGCTGGGATAACCGCGATTAGAATCCTTGTCGGCAGCATGGTCTTGAGCCCAGCTATCAAATCGTTGACAAGCTGCGTCTCCTTCATGCAATATGCGAGCATCCCTATAGCAGCTACCTGCAACGCCAAGTTGATCGTCTGAAGATCCAGTATGGCTTCGATTGAGGCCGTGGCGAACGATCTCACAGAAATGCCAGAGGCTACTGCCAGCACTGTTGCACCAGCGAGGATTGAAAGAACAACATTGACTCTCTTGACAGAGAGAAAAAGTATCACTGCGAATGCGAGAGTCAACCCAACGATTTGAATCACTTGGAACCCTTCAGGCCAATTGGATACCGTGCAGACTCAATGGACAGTGAGATAAACTGCTACGTTTATGGCTCTGACATGAATTCGATGAACTCTTCGAGAGATCTTGGTTCAAGTGTGTAGTTTGTCTTTTTTTCCAGACCTATTGTCGATGATGGCGTTTTTCCATAGTCGTGTCCTGGATAGACCTCATAGTCATCTTCGAGTCGCGCTATCTTGTTGAACAGGCTATCGTAGAGTTGAGCTGTGTTTCCTCCAGAAATATCAGTCCGCCCGCACTCTCCCACAAAAAGAGTGTCTCCTGTGAGGATTTTCTTGTCGAACTTTAGGCAAATGCTGTCAGGTGAGTGTCCCGGGGTGTGAAGGATCGTGATCGGGATGGAGCCGATTGTCAGTGTGTCGTGATCTTTCAGCGAAATGTCCTTCTGATGCCTGGCACCGGTATGGTGGGCCGCTATCTCTGCTCCAGTCGCCTTGGCAAGCTCCGTGTTTCCAGATGTGTGATCTCTGTGACCGTGAGTGTTCACAATGTACTTGACCGTGAGCTTATGCTTCTTGACAGTAGTCAGAATTGGTCCGATGGGAGATGGTGCATCGACCACCATCGCCTCTCCGCTATTCTCGTCGCCAATCAGATACGAGAAATTGTCAGAGCCAGTGACTTTGATCTGTTCGAATATCAAACCTGGTTCACGTCGCTGAATAGGCTGCCTCTATGCAAAAGGCTTTCGAGTCAAAGCACGCGCTAATCAAGTCCTCGTCGAATCGTCCCATGCCAAAACAGATCCACTAAGACCTAGACGCGGGCTATGTTACGATCGATCCAAGTCCCGAAATCCTCAGGCGTCTTATAGAACTCAGAAACAGCCCTCAAGTCCTTGAAGCCAATCCCTGTTATGTCAAGGACGGCGGATTCACCTCCAGATATGGTTCCTTCTGAAATCGCTTTTCTTAGCGCTACTAGGGAGGTGGCGCTTGATGGTTCACAGAAGATTGCTTCCTTGACGGCGAACTCTCGCGTAGCCGCGACAATCTCTTGGTCGCTTGCCATTTCTGCACTACCGCCTCTGTCCGCCAGAACCCTCAAGAGACGTTCGCCGCTGGGCGGATTTGGGTTCAGTATGGCGGAAGCGATTGAGTCAGGATTAGGCCATCTGGAAACATTCTTTCTTCCCTCTTTGAAGGCTTTCACGAACGGAGCACAACCTGATGATTGAGCCAGCAGAATCCTAGGCATGCTATCTGTCAAACCTAGGAGTCTAAGTTCTCTGAAGTCCTTGACTATTGCATATGCGTTTCCTCCGCTACTCGTTGGGATGACGACCCAATCAGGAAGAGCAAATCCAAGATCTCTCCAAACCTCAAATGCGAAAGTTTTCTGTCCTTCGATTCTCAAAGGTGAATTGTTGTTGATCATGAAGATTCCGTGCTTCTGTCCCAGCTCATGTGTTAGCCGATACCTTTCTTCGGAGGACATTGACCCTGTTCCAACGACTTCAGCTCCGTACGTAGAGGCCTGAATTAGCTTCTCTCTCGGCGTATGCGGTGGCACGAAGATGAATGATCTAAGGCCTGCCTTGGCTCCATACCCGGCGACGGATGCAGCCATGTTTCCACTTGATGTGCAACCAACGGAACGAAAGCCTCTCTCCAGCGCAACAGAAACACCGACGGCTGACCCCGATCTTTGAATGAACCTGTGGGATTCAAGGAGTCAAGCTTTGCATACAGCCTTTGCAGTCCAAGTTCTTTCTGGAGTGCGGTGCACCTTGCTAGACGAGTCTGGCCTTCACCTAGACTGATTCGATTTGCGGGAGAGACATCAGGCAGTAATAGGCCATATCGCCACACCCCCGCAGCGTCCTCAGATTCAAACGAATGCCTCGTTACCTGTTTCGCTATCTCATCATATCGATATGTGACTGACATGGGAGAGACGCATGAAGGACACACGAAGAGCGTCAGATCCTGAGACGTTCCGCCACAATGCTCGCATTCAAGACCTCGAATCGATACCAAGTCCCATTCTTCCGAACAGTCTGCACGCGGCTCTGCTATCCTCAGTTCGAAGCTCATTTGTCTTGTTGTTCAGATCAGCTGTTGGCTAATAGACAACTTTAGAGTCGAAACAGCGCGTGCTTACCAATCTGCAACGAATCTCTGAATCCAACGGATATGCTTCTGCAGCCGTGCCGATATCGTGCAGCTCCCAGGACTCATCGCTAACGGGGAACCTTGAATAGGATGTGTGAACCATGAAATAGGTGAGTGGAGTCGTGAAACCATGCCATACTGCCCGAGATGTGGAGCCCTTCTCGATTCTGCGGGAGCGATGTTCTGTAGGATCTGTGGGACGGGTCTGGTTGCTCCTGTATCGATGGCTCCGGCGGTGAAGTTGGTCTATGTCCCCTCCCCGGTCCCATCGTATGCTCAAAGGATATACTATGAGCCTCAGATGATTGCCCCCATGCGCTTCAAAAACACGACATTTGCAGCTGCGGGTAGCATCCTGCTCCCCGGGATCGGACAGGCCTACGCAGGAAGAGCACTCAGAGGTCTTGGTATTTTGGCGCTGCTTGTCCTCATTGGGTTTACGGGCTATATTCTGTTTAAGGAGCTAGGCTTGTGGCTTGTGCTCCCCTCTCTTCTGGGAATATTCGCATGGCAGGTTTATGATGCATACCATCTGGCGAGCAAATATAACGAGTATGCCAGAATCTATTCAAGGCCGCCATGGTAAATCGTTGTCATTTCAACGCGCTGGCGAATCACAACCACCAGAGTTCATCTTCCTCGTCAACATCAATGCCCCCGAACCAGTTTATGATATGTTTGCGCATCCATACACCAGATGTTGTCATCCTCTATGCTGGTGAGGCTACTTTTCTCACAGGCGGGCGATCACAATGAATGCAGATGATGTTGTCTCAGTCTGCCGGGAATGGCCTTCCAGCAAAATCATCGTCATACACATGGAAGCCGTTAATCACTGCCTTTTGACCCGTGCTGAATTGAAAAGGAGACTTGAGCTGGAGAGCCTGACCCATCAGGCCTGGATTCCCGATGACGGGGACATAATCACCATTTGATCATTGTCATGGTTCAGCAGTGCTTCCTCTGGTACTATATAGAATCTCGCGGGGTCCAATGAACCCCATAAGGCCCACTCACTCCAAAGAACCGAGGACAAACTCAAGCGGGAATGCTTACCGTGACTATGAAGGAACTTATCAGGAAGAAATTGACTGCAGCAGGTGAGTCTCATCCCGACACACGGGGTTAGTTCGGCTTGCGCCCTAAGACAATGATCCAGTCGGGTATTTCCAATCCTCTTGAGACCAGTCTTTGCTTGTATTTCCTGCCAAAAGCAGCCTTCACATTCCAGTCGAGCAGCGTCTTGTAAGCGGCTTCGCCCACAATTCTAAGATTGCTCTTGACGCCCAGTATCCTAGTGCTAACAAATCCAGCTTTCTTGAGATAAGACGCGACTAGTTTTGGTACTGGTGAAAACCATTCCTTTGGAGGATATTTCGCCCATCTGGGGTCCAAGTTGGCTTCAATGACAAGCCTTTGTTCCTGATTTCTTGCCTGAGGAGAAAGGAAAGAATGCATCGTCAAACTGCGAGGCTTGGAAATGCGGCAGGATTGAGAAAAGAATGTCTTCATCTCCTTGGAATCGGTTTCACACAGGAATTCACTGGAGATGACTCCGTCATATCTAGATTCAGGTTGCCTTGACAACCAATCTAGATAGTCAGACACGATCACGGTGATTCTCTCTGAAAGGCGTTCTTTCTTGAGGGTCCGCTTGAGGGCTTTCAGACTCTTTGAATAGGGGCCAGCGAAGTTGTCCACTGCAATGATTCTGTAGTCAGGATTGAGTTTTGCAACAGGGATTGTGAACTGTCCTCTTCCACATCCAACCTCGACCAGCTTGTATTTCGCAGAGGGCAGAAACTTGCCTAAGTAATTTGCCACCCGTTGATATTGATCCTTCCAAGCGAAATCAAGATGTGCTGGGTCTGAGACTACCTGCATAGAACTCCCATTCTTTCGAAGTCTTCCACTGTTGTACGCCTTGAACAGAGGGTACACGTCTGATGCGAGAAGCTGGCTACTGCTATGCTCACTTTCCCTGTCCACCGGCCTCTCTTGTGCGTCCTGTTCAAGAATAAGTCTTGCCACTGTCCGACAACTTGAGAGCGCGCACGTTTCTGCTCTGCCGCGCCATCTCATGTTCACGTCTCGGAACGTGACGATACGATTCTTGGAGAGAGACGTGCAGAAGATACAGAAGACGGAGCACGGCCAGCGGAAACTCTCTCGCCAAGGCGACAAGTTTTGATGTGATGAAGGGACTCTCTTCTACAAACCTCACAGATCAACAGGTGTTTGCAGAGGCCTCTGACCACGCCTCTGCACCAGATGCAACGCTTCAACTCAACCCGCGCTCTCCATGCCATTCTGTCGACACAGATAGTCGAGTGTCATGGCGGATTACCGCATGCTAGATGATGGATTTCTCACTCTGTAGAGTCTTATTCCACCGTAAACGACTGGCTCTATCTTTCTCTCAAACACCATCTTATTCAATGTCCACTTCAGATTCTCCATCCTCACATGCAGCTCTCGGCTCATGACCCCCATACCTTTGTAGCCTTCTGCGGCGAGGTATTTCGGAATCCTGCTCTCCAGAGATCCGCTTCTACGCACAGCCAACCCTGACCGCCCAACAAAGACACGGCTCAGATCCAACGGATAACTTTCAGAGAAAACCGAAACTACTCACCTGAATACTTTCCAACTCCTCTCTGAGGCCTCGAAAGGCCCTCCATCGCCTATATCCATCTTCCAGACCTTTCCATTGACGGGGCGAAAGATATGGGATCCAGGTCCGTCACCTCACACCTCCTCACAAGTGAAACCATGTTCCCGCTGCTAAGAGCATACATCACGTTGAGGCTCGCTCTAGAGAACGGAAAGAGTCAGTAAGGTGCACTCCAGATAGCTGCATTTCCGGTCAGAAAAAACGGAAAACCCAAAAGAGTGCAAGCCAAGGCTGATCGCCACATCGGTAGATGATTGCTTCTAGAAGAGAAGGTCTGTGGGAATGGTAAGACAGCAAGGGTACGAGAAGAGTAACGTCTTTCGCTGAAGGCTTGCTCTACGTCATGGGTTTCTCGGTTCTGGCTGTCGTAGCAATGCTCAAGACCAACTTCAACAACCAACTGAGGATTGGACTCCTGAGCGTTACAGCCTTAGCATTCTTCATCCTTCAAAGCGGGCATCTGATCGCGTTCATCCCGACGCTGATAGGGTCAGAAGGTGTGACCGCCACAGCAGGAGAAGTTGCAGAGCGCCATGTGGCAACCTATTCTGCATCTCTAGCAGCGGTAGGATTGGCTGCGACGCTTTCTCACATTTGTCTTGGGTCACGCAGTCTGTGGATACGAATGTCCAGTAGGTTCGGTCCAGGAACTTGCCTATGATATTCCAACAGGCAGCAGAGGAAAAGGCAAACTATTCCTGCCAACAAGAATGAGTTCCGCCATAAGACTTGTCGCGCTGGGCATGATTGTTGGCGTGTATCTGGCTTTCGGCGTCGATATTGTTCAGATGATCTCGCCATATCAGCTATGGACATTGGACTTGGTATTCCCAGGCCTGTTTGTTGTTGCCGGTTTCTTCGCGGCTTCACCATTCATCTACAGGCCGTTCTGTAGGCTTTTTTGCCAGTACGGTGCTGTCGCGTCAATTGTCGCACAGTTCTCCAGGCTGAAACTTGAGAGAACAAGTTGATGCATCAGCTGTGGAATATGCGACAAAGAATGCCCAACAGGAGAAACGCCTGAAAAGTGCGGTGAATGCAACCTGTGCGGGCGATGCGTTCGAGCATGCAATGTGAAGGCAATAAAGTTTCATTGAGCCTGCGAGCTATCCCATGCGTGTGAATGCTTGAGCTCTGTCTCTCGGTAGCTTACGCGCGTCTCAGCGGTGCGTTGGCCAGGATTTGCCTGTGGAAGGATCAGTGTGGGCCTATTTCTTTCCTGAAGGTATCGGCTAGTGCTTTTCCCCAATCGCCGATCGGTTCCAGTCTTCCATCGAAGAACCTCAGAACTGGAGGCTCATAGACGAACTTCAGTCCTTTCACGAGATCTCTATGCGTGTAGAGCCAGTTTATCCTGTCAACGGCGTATTCAATGTGGGATACTGTGTAGACTCTTCTTGGGAGAGCGATTCTCGTCAGTTCCAAGTCAGCCATGACTTCTTTCCCATCCTTGTCTCTGTCCATTGAGATTGTTCCTCGTTCCATGCTTCTGATGCCAGAGGCTACGAAGAGGGCTGCTGCCAGTGACCCTGCTGGATACTGGGATTGAGGAACGTGCGGAAGGAACCTCGTCGCGTCCAAGTGACAGGCCAGTCCGCCTGGCGGGGTGACTACAGGGATCTTCGTTTCAGTCAGCCTATTGACAAAGTACTTTATCTGCTCAACCGAGCAACCCGCAACCGTAGGATCAACCATTTCTCTAACTCCAGCGACCATGGCACCGATCTCTCTCATCGACATGCCGCCATATGTGTAGAAGCCTTCGTAGACTGGGAGCCAAGGCCTGATCTTGTCGAATAGTTCCTTGTTGTTTGTTGCTATCATGCCTCCCCTCACGGAGGTGTTCTTTCTTCCGCTCATATAGTATAAGTCGGCTAGGCTGCAGATTTCTCGAACTATTTCTGCTACCGTCTTGTTCTCGTATCCCTTCTCCCGTTGCCTTATCAGGTACGCATTTTCGCAGATCAGGCTGCCGTCCACGACAAGAACCAGCCCGTGCTCGTTGCAGATCCGCCTTATTTCTCTCAGGTTCGCTATCGAGAACGGTTGGCCGCCGATCAGGTTGGTTGTTGCCTCCATTCGAACGTACGCTACCTTATCCTTGCCATACTTCTTGATGATATTCGCGAGTTTCTGTGGGTCCATGTTTCCTTTGAAGGGGTTGGTGCTCTCGGTCTTTAGTGCCTCATCGTAGTAGATCTCAAGACAGGTTGCTCCCGGCAGTTCAATATGCGCCTTGGTGGTCGTGAAGTGATAGTTCGTTGGGACAACATCTCCCGGTTTGGTGAAAACCTTTGATATGAGATGTTCCGCGGCCCTTCCCTGGTGAGTATTCATCACATGTCTGTAGCCTAGGACCTGTTCTACTGCCTCAGCGAGTTCGTAGAAGGTCATGCTTCCGGCGTAGGCGTCGTCGGCTCTTATCATGCCAGCGAACTGGTTGTCGCTCATAGCGTTCACTCCGCTGTCAGTCAACATGTCAAGAAAAACGTCCTTGGTTCTGAGGAGAAATGTGTTGTAGCCGGCCTCAGCGATGGCTTCAAGGCGCTGTTCCACAGGAACCAGCGAGATCTTTTGCACCATCCGCGCCTTATGCATCTCAATAGGTATCTCCTTACCTGACGACAACATTATCGACATGTCTGGTCCGCGTAGCGTGCTATGTATGGTAGGGAGCCTTAAGATTTTGCAGGATTTTCGCACTCGGTTTTGACGATATGACTGGAAGCGGCTGTGGGAAATTGATCAGTAGCCTTTACTGGTCCTTGAGCGGGTTTTGGGCGTGGACTAGTAGAGAACGAGGCTCCGCTATACCGGGGGAGGGGTGGTGTACACCCACCTGCCCGGCCGACTGAGCACTAGGACATAGCCCACCACCTGACCACATCACAACCAAAGAAGCAAACAGACAGCTTCCCACACGTACTGGAAGCGAAGATCATAAGTACTTCCTGCATCCTACCGTGACGGCTGATGGAAAATGACTGAAAAACCTGCAAAGTCGTTTCTCACGAGTAGGCAAGTGGGATTGGCGGCGGCGTTCGGGGCAGCTGGATTCGCTTTCAGAGCGAGCGGGCTTGCTTTCTCATTGGCTCCACCACTAGTTGTCGATCTTGGTGCACTCATGCCGTGTCTAGCAGGAATGGCGGCCGGACCGATCGTCGGAATCATAGTCGGGATAGCGAGAGGAATCCCCTCAGGACTCCCACAGGTAGACCTCATCCTTCAGCCAGTCAAAGGAATCTACTGGGCGTACGTCTGGAAGTACTTTATCCTGAAGATACCAAATCAAAAAATCCGTTGGCTCGTCTTCATTGTTCTCACATGGCTTCTCCAATTCGCCATTGAAGCACCGTTGTTCGTTTTCGCGAATTCACTGTTAGGATTCTACCCATTCTATCCGACATGGCCTATCACGATGGGATGGTACTATGCCTTCTACGGAGTCTATCAGATCGTGATCTTCTGCGCTGTCGTGGCGGCGCTGCAATCGCTGTTCGGATGGAAAGAAGGGAAGGCTCCATGGTAGCCAGCTCAACTGAATCCAAGAGTAAACTGCCGATCATTGGAATCATGGGCATCATAGTGATGCTGGCGATATTCGCGCTGATCAGACTAGTGTGGCAGCGAGGCGGACGGCCCTGGGCAGCGATCCCAGGTGCTGACTTTGTGGCAGTAGTGATCTTGGTCGTAGCCCTGGTCGCAGCCTACTACATCCATAAGAAGATGAAGTAGCAGACAGATGCTCAGCGTCTGTCGCATGTGGCGAAAGTATAGCGGAGCGAGTTGAACGGTATGGCTTCAAAAGCGACGGTCATCACATGCAAGAACTTAACGTACACTTACCCAGGTACTACTGAGCCGGCTCTGGACGGAATCGACCTCGAGGTCCAGAGAGGAGAAATAGTGCTGATCACGGGGCCAACTGGGGCTGGAAAAACTACGTTATGCAGCAGCTTCAACGGGCTCGTTCCACACTTCTACGGAGGAACGTTGGACGGACAGATCTATGTCCTAGGACAAGATGTGAGGAAAACTACGGCGGGATATCTCTCGACGAAGGTTGGCATGCTCTTTCAAGATCCCTCAAGCCAACTCATTTCCGCAACGGTAGAGGACGAGGTAGCATTTGGACCGGAGAACCTTGCGATACCTGTCGAGGAGATAGAGAAGAGAACCGACTCAGTTTTGGATTTCATGGGGTTGAAAGCTCAGAAAGGGCGGCCGCCATTCGCCCTATCCGGAGGCCAACAGCAGGCTGTTGCCTTGGCCGCCGTGATCGCGATGAAGCCTGAGATACTCGTCCTTGACGAGCCTACCTCTAATCTTGATCCGATCGGGACTGTGAACATTTTCTCTCTTCTTCGGAGAATCTCTCGAGAAGAAGAGAACACCATAATCATTGTAGAGCACAAGTTGCAGGAACTCGTAGACATAGCAGACCGGATCGTGGTCATTGATGACGGCAAAGTACGACTTGAGGGCCCACCTAGAGAGATCTTGGCTGAGGACGCCGTTCTGCTTCGCGAGAGAGGCCTGCAGCCACCTCAGGTTTCACTACTTGCTCATGAACTCAGAGAAACAGGCATCCATATAGAGGGAATTCCTCTCACTATTCCTGAAGCCTTCGATACGTTATCAAAGGCTCTCCAGACCTTGAAGCTGCCCCTTTCAGAAACTAAAGCTGAAGAAACCAAACCCTTTCAGGCAACAAGCAAACCAATCATAGAAGTCCAGAACGCATCATTCCAGTATCCCGGTGGAGTCCTCGCCGTACAGGATGTTTCAGTGAACTTCTACAAGGAGGACTTTGTAGGAATCATAGGACAAAACGGGTCAGGGAAGACGACTCTCGTCAAACTTCTAAATGGGTTGCTAAGGCCTACGCGCGGCATTGTGAATGTCTTCGGACTGAATTCACGTGACTCTCCTATCCATGACCTGATAAAGCATGTAGGATATGTCTTTCAGGATCCTGATAGCCAGCTTTTCTCCAAGACTGTGCACCAGGAACTCAGCTTCGGACTGAAAAACTTGAGAGTTCCGAGAGATCAATGGGAGTCGAGGATCAACTCAGTAGCGAAGACGCTTCTCATCGACTCGCTCCTAAAGGAGGCGCCATACTCGCTGAGTAGAGGCGATAGACAGAGAGTGGCCATTGCCTCCGTATTGGTGATGGAGCCTCAGGTTGTGGTTGTCGACGAACCTACCACAGGACAAGATCCGAGAAAGAGGAGAGAGATAATGGAACTCATGAGGATGCTGCATGACAAGTATGAGAAGACTATCATCTTCATCACTCACGACATGGATCTGGTGGCCGAGTATGCTAAGCGCTGCATAGTGATGAGGGACGGAGGAATAATGCTGGACGGCGTCCCGCACGAGATCTTCCTCCAATATGAGGAGTTGGAGAAGACCCACCTGAAGCCACCCATGATTACTCTGCTCTTCAAGGAGCTAGGAGAACGCTATGGTCTGCGGAAGGATATTCTCACGGTAGATGAGGCTTTCGATTATTTGAAGACCAAGCTGGTGAGTTAGAAATGGCGTTCGAATATGTGCCAGGTCACAGTCTCATGCACAGGCTGGATCCACGAACAAAGGTACTGTTCTTCCTGCTCGTGACTGTGCTCATAATTGTAATCTATGACCCGATCATAATGCTCGGTCTTCTCGCCATCATAGTAGCGATGTACAAGCTCAGCGGCATTCCGCTCTCCAAGCTCTGGAGCATCACTAAGGCGCTTCTGCCAGTCTTCATAATGTTCCTGGTACTGAACTACTTCGTGATCCCTCCGCGGGGAGCAACAGTCTACTTCTATCTACTTCCAGGTATCGCCCCTGTAACGGTTGAAACGACCCTCATCGGAATAACGAGCGCACTGCGTTTTGTGCTCTTCATATGGCTCTCAAGACTGCTTACTTTCACCACATCCATATCTGAGATTCTGATTGCAATGGTGAAGATGAAGTCGCCTCCAGAGATTGCCACATCGCTGGGAATAGCCTTCTCCTCAGTCCCATTGATGATAAACCAGTTCTCAACTGTAATACAGGCACAGAAGTCACGAGGATCCCAAATCGAGGTCAGGAACCCCATCAAAAAAGGCATATCATTCATCCCGGTCGTGGTTCCAGGCATATACCTGACGATCTTGAGAGGAATGAATGTAGCAAGAACGGTGGAGGCGAGGGCCTTCACATACAATCCTGCAAAGAGAACCTTCAGAAGAAAGATAGAGTTCGGTCGCGAAGACTATGCCTTTCTCGCGACGGCAGGGCTCTTCACGGCTGCAGTTGTGGCAATAAAGATACTGTACGGATGGTTCGACTACACCTTCATTCTCCGGGACGTTCTGAAACTGGTGTAGATCCTTTCCGGCAAAGGGAGCAGGTGCATCTGCAGCGTGTCATTGTTCCACTCTTGACTCCGGCACACTTGCTTCAGCTTTATCCCTACGGTCCACTGTCTACTCAAGTCAAAAAATCGATGGCTGTTCCGACGTATACCTTTGCTGCAGCGACCACATCCCCAGCTTTCACTTTCTCATTGAAGCCGTGTATGCCCTCTAGGTGAGCAGGCCCATAATGAGCGGTCGGGATCCCCCTGGCGCGAAGATAACGTGCGTCACTGGTCGCCCATTGAACAAAGACCCTTGGTTTCCTTGACGTTATCTCATGCACATTTCTGCTTAGTGCTTTGACTATCTCCTGGTTGGGGCTTGTGTAGTTTGGAGAGCTTTGGCTGATCACCGTGACTTTGCCATCGTATTTGCCTGCTATGGTGCGAGCCTTCCTCAAGACCTTCTCGGCTTGAAGCCCTATCGGCAGTCGAATATCGATGTCAATTGTACAGCTGTCAGGTACCATGTTGATCTTCGTGCCACCGCTTATCAGGCCTATGTTCAATGTTGGAGTCTGCAGGATTCGACCAATCTCTTTCTTCCCTATCAGTTGCTCAGCGATTCGTTTCGAAGCGAAAACCACCGGACGAATATCCGCAGGCGGATTGGCAGCCATCTTGATGATCGATCGAAGTTCTCTGATCAGAGCTGCGGTTTTTGTGATTGCGTTGTCTCCAACGTAGGGTCCAAGACTACCGTGAGCGGGGGTTCCTTGGGTTTCGACCCGCAGCCAGAATATTCCCTTCTGGCCCACATCTATTGTGTCTAAACCTGTTGGTTCGGCGACTATTGCTGCCGTCGAATCGCAGCGTCCGCTGTCAGCCAACCATTTGGTCCCGCGAGCTCCGCCGGTTTCCTCATCTGGCACGAGTTGAAGCTTCAATCGACCCTTGAGTTCGCTTCTTTCTCTATGCAGCAATGCGAATGCGAAGAGAATCGAGGCTACTCCGGCCTTCATGTCCGATGACCCTCTGCCATGAATGTATCCATCTTTGATGTCGCCGCTGAATGGATCGAACATCCAACCTGACCTAGATCCTGCAGGAACAACGTCGAGATGACCGTTCAGAAGGAGAGCTTGACTGCCTTCAGGACCAGTCTCGCAGAGCAGATTGGGCCAACCTTTGACCTCTTCAACTTGAGACATGTCCACTGACATGTCACTCAGATACTTCGCTACGAAGCCTGTGATCTCGCGTAGATTGCCGGGCGGATTCTCGCTGGGAATCCTGATCAAGTTTGATGCCAGCCTAACTACTTCGGACGATCGACTCCCGATCTCACGTAGCAATCTCTCCTTAAGCGCCGTCAAAGGCATGGTGAATTCCTCAGAGAAGCTAGAAGTCGCTGACTCATATTAATCCCTTAACAGAACAACTTCTAGAGAGCGATCCCGGCTTTTTTACGTGTGATTTCGCCGCGGTGGGCCGAGAACTCCAACCCCGGGTTGAGACTGCCAGTTCCTTGCACCGCGCGACATGCGCAGCGAGCCTTCTATTCCTTCCAGCTCACTCAGGCCAAGAACGAGAATGGCAGCTGAGCATGGATTCCTATGATGCGCTAGAAACCGCCATCAAAGAGCAAATAGCGTGAGATACATGTGAAGACTGAGATGGCGGATACGCAACCAATCGAGACCCTGTCAATCAACTGTACCAAGTTGCGTTCCCTGCACCGCCATGTCATGAGATTTCGGTTACCGGAGCATGATTCATGAACTGATCTGCAGTCTGAACTCAGTCACTTTCGACATTTGTCGCGTTCCGCTTGTCGGAACACGATTGGAATCAAACATTCTTTCTCTCTCATGGCAGAGACGTAAACACTTGTCTGGACAATCTCGGATTGATGTTATGTACCTCTACCAACTACTATCTCTAGGATACGAATGTAGAGGTCAATTGTCTTGATTGCATACGTCTTAGTAAAGGTTGAACCTGGAAAGGAGAGTGGAGTGGCGCGGGAGATCGTGAAGGCGAGGGAAGTCAAGGAGGCGGCATGGACATATGGGTTCTGTGACATTCTCTTGAAGGCTGAAGCTCCATCCATCAACGAGCTAGACAAGATTGTCTTCAACAAGATCCGCAGGACACCGGGAGTAGTCAGCACAGAAACCATAATCGTCAGTCCAATTCCCATATACGCCTCCCGCCCTCCCCGCAGGCCAGAAGCAACACGCGCACGGTTGAGAAGAAGAACGAGAGCGAAAAGGTAGCACTAGCGCACGCGAACGTTTTCTGCTTTTTTCGCCTTCCGTTTTTGGAATTCTAGGCGGACCTGTATGTCTGCAGTGCCTGTAGCCTTTTCACTATGTTCGGATGCGTTGAAAAGAGCTCCAGCAGATTGTCGATCGCGTTCACTTTCCTTGAAGCCAGTTCTTGAACAAGCTGCTGATCTGTCCTGAACATTCCGGCGCCCAAGCCGGTGGCTACGCTTCGTTCAGCACTGTCAGGGTCTTCGATGAACAATGCTTTGAAACTGTTCAGATTCCCAGACGTTTGCCGAAGTAGCTTCATCTTGCTGCTTGATGACGCGATCTTTGCAAGGGCCTCTGAGAGCTTGCGTGCACCGTCTTCGACAACTGACGCGCTTCTCTGGTCAGCGTAGTATTCGCGCAGTCTGCTCAGGCCGAGGATCAGCAAAGTGAGTATGTAGTAGATTGCCATGGAAGCTGTTGCTATGAGCATAGGTGCGGCTCCTCGCCCCTCTCTGTCTCTCGATCCGCCGTAGTAGGCTGACATCATCATTGAACGTCCAACAAAATAGAAGACCGCGGGTAGAACTGACGCGAGCATCATCGTCTGTACGTCCCTGTTCTTCAGGTGACCTAGTTCATGGCCCAGAACGGCCTCTACCTCCTCATCTTGAAGTCCCTTGAGCAACCCGGTTGTCACTGCGACTCGACTACCTGTTATTGGAGATCCGTAGGCGAATGCATTAGGTATCGGCATGTTCGCGATCATAACCCTGGGCATTCTTACGCCGATTCTCTGACTGAGCCTCTCAACCATACTGCGCAGTTCCGCACTCTCGGGGCCGCTGGCCTCGTGCACCTGGTACATGGAGCTTATCAGGTAGGGAGCGAAAAGCCACTGGCCAATATTGAATAGAATGACCATGAAAGCTAGGGACATGAGATTCGTGACGCCGAAGTATGTGAGGATCGCAGCGAAGAAGAGCGTTGACAATCCTATTAGTAGAGCAAGGGTTCCTATCAATGTCATACGAAGCTTGATTAGGTTCACGACACGCTCACCTCAGGTTGAGGCAAATCCCTTCTCATCCGCTTATTATTCCTTTTCGGATTGCAGATGCGATTCTCACTGATTCTTTTGGCTCGACTTCCGCTACCATTCTCTTCCATCCTCTGACCTTCCTCTTGATGTGCTGATATACATCCTCAAGTCTATGCTTGGTCACTGCGAGACAGCAGGCGCGGAGGCCATGATATCCCTATGCAGGCAGAACGGCCAGCAAAGACGTCCATGTCAGGCAACTGGCAAACAGTTCTCATCCTCGCAGCAAACCTCGTACTCCACAACATTCAGCGATTTGCGCCCGTTTCGCTTTTCGAAGAACTGCGGGCAATATGGAACAGCGACTACACAGGTATGGGCATGCTGTTTGGCGCGCACCTCATGGCCTATGCTGTGACGCTCGTACCTGTGGGAATGTTAGCGGACAGAGTAGACAACAAGCGACTGATGATGATGGGTGTCTTGCTCAGCTTGGCAAGCTCACTTTTCTTCGCGATCTCTCCAGACTTGAACAGGGCTATTTTGGCCAGATTAGGACTAGGTGCCTCTGGCGCATTGATCTACGTACCCACGGTCCGTTACTTGGTCTCAACCTTCGAAAAGAAGAAACGAGCATCTGCAATGGGCTGCCTGGAGTTCGGCGCTGGCCTCGGCTATACGCTAGCTCTGGCGACACTGCCTGGCGCGATGGGGCCATTGGGCCTCAGGGGAGCCTTTCTCATTCCGCCAGCTATGGCTGCGGTCCTAGTTGCAGTGATCGCCCTGAAGCTGAGGAGCACCCGGTCGACAAGAAGGAGCATTGATCAGAAGAGAGCTGTTCTCACGTCATGGGTTTTCTGGGCATTTTTCATCTTCAACTTTCTTGGAATGTTGGCTGGCTACGCGGTGTCCGGTTGGTTACCCACATATCTGCGCCGGGATTTCGGATATGGAGCGGTTGACGCAGGTCTTGTCGCTGCGCTGGTCAGCGGAGCACTAATGGTTTTCTCGCCTCTGGCTGGAGTCGTCTCTGATCGGCTTGGCGCTCGGAAACCTGTCTTACTGGCAGGCTCGGCTCTCGCAGTTGGGTGTTTAGCCGCGATGGTAATGAGCCGCGACATTAGAGTTGTGATTATCGCAGCGGTTCTCGTGGGGGTCAGCAAGGCCCTCACAATCCCTGTAGCCATGATCTTCGCAGGAGAAATCTTTGCCAACGCTGGTGCAGGTCTTGCCGTAGCACTGACTGCGACAACAGGCCAAATCGCCTCATCACTCTCTGGTCCACTTTGCGGTTACATATTGGATTTGACCAGGAGTTTCATCATGGTGTGGGCGGTGGCTCTGGCCTGTTCAGTGGCCAAGATTCCATTCCTGATGGTTGTGAGGGAGAAAAAGGGCGTCGAAGATTCGCGGAAACTGTAGCGGTCCAGCAGGGTGAGCATCGCGCGCGATGTATTACTAAGCGAAATATCATCGCAGTCGAACATGGGCTTGTCCTGTTGTTCGGCGGTTTAGCACGGTGGTGTGTATGTGGTGTGGAAGATGGAGGTCGATGGTTCATTTCAGCCTTGCAGGGGGCTGATGGGGCTGGGGTTGGCTTTTTTCGCGATTAGGGGCATCTTTTGGCCTGTCGTTGCGAGAGCGGGTAACGGTGCAAGCATGTTGGTTTCAGGGGAAGCGCTGCGTGCGTGTTAAGGTTAAGGATGCATTTCGCGTCGTGCTGGTTGCGTAGGCTGAAGGTTCCTATCAATTTGCGGTGGAATAGAGGGGAGGGGGGTGATATCACCCTGACCGCTTCTAGCCATGATTGGTTTACAGCGTTTAGCTTTGTCCGATTGTTCTCTGGATTGACGCGCAATTGTAATGCGCGGTGAGCCTCGCATCCTCCTAACAGGAAGCCTTGTAGGGGAACGCGCTAGGCTGGTCAGGAATTTCCTTCATCATGCCGATTTCTCTACGCCAAGGAGGGCTACTCGCTACTGTGGTCGGCGGTAAGACTAGATGCAACTACTCCTGTCAATGCTTATGTTCTTTCGGTTTACAAGTCATCCAATGGGAAGATGGGTCTCTTCACTTTCTTGTATGTGTATTGTTTCAGGTTTGGTCCTGTGACGCCGGGCGTATCGACTTCTATGATCTTTTTGGCGATCGGACTGTGAGCTGCCCTGAAATGCACGTTCGATTTGACAACGATTGTCTGCCTTTCTGAAGGCTCTATTCCCACGCTTCGGTACAGCTGCAGATCGACTGGTTGCAGTCTCAGCTCCGTCAGAATCACCTCAACACCTGCACAATCAAGAACTGCGGTTCTCCCCATTCTGCTTTCTACGCCTGTCGACATCGGTCCACGGTTACGGAACAAGCCGTCTGATATGAGGCGAACATATCCAGTGGCCTCCACGGGCTCTCCATGCAACTTGTCCGTTTTGCCTCCGATCTTCATGGTGACCTTGTTGCCAACTCCTGCTTGGATGGCCTTCTCAACTGCCTCAGGATCTCTTATGACGGCGATGACAGCCTGCTTCGCACCTGCCTTCATCAACGCCTCTAGCAATGCAGTTCCGTCGGTAGATCCTCCACCACCTGGGTTGTCCCCGAGATCAGCCAACACAACTGGGCCGGGACTTGTCATCGCTTCCTTTACGGCTTCATCAATCGGCGTAGGTGCAGCGATGAAGTCTTTGCGATGATTCCAGACAAAGTCTGAGAGCTGTTTCGCCTTCTCCTTTGCAAGTTTCATGTTGTTGTCTGTTGTGACGATGAGGGATACGCCTGTGTCTGGGCTGTCTGTCATTGGAAATGATGCTGAAACCGTGACGTTGAGGACTCCTTTCTCCTGCTCTATCTTGTGGGCCAGCTCTATGACCTTGTTCATTGGATACCTGCCTGTGAACTGGCCTTGAAGCGGAGGAATCAGAGGCGGCTTCTCGATCGCCGACGTTGGCTTCACCTGGCCCTTGACCGTTGAAACCAGTATTCTGGCCGCGGTGAGAGCGCATTCGTGCATGTCAACATGAGGATAGGTGTCATATCCGACCAAGGCTTCGGCCTTCTCTATCATCAACTGACTAACATTCGCGTGGAGATCGAGCGTAGTCACTATAGGCACTTTGTTTCCCACAACATTTCGAACCTCTTCAAGCACCTTCCCCTCCAAGTCGTTGTAGACCTCGCTGTAGCCACCGCCGTGCAGGCCAAGCAGGACTCCGTCAACCTTTCCCCCTTTTCTCAGCGACTCGAGAAGCGCTGAAAGCAAATAGTCGAAGGCGTCTCTAGCCACAACCCCACCGGGTGTGGCGTTTGCCCATATAGTTGGAACTAGCTCAAAACCCAGAGACTTGGACGCTTCTATGAATCCGCCAGCAACCGATTTCGTGCCGGTGAACTCATCGAAGAAGTCCTTGCCGCTGAGATATCCGGTCTTGACAGAGTGAGGAGCATACCTATCATACTTGAAGTTGTCCAGAGTCGTTGGATAAGCGCAAAACGTGTTTGTCTCGTGAGAGATCGTACCAGTCGCTATTCTCAATTCAAGAAACCTGGCTGTTTGGAGGCTGACTATCTATTTAACAATTCAAGGTGGATGCGATGGCGTGCTAGATGTCACTCATCAAATTGGCCAAATCCAGAAACTTGACGTAGAGCTTTGCGCAGTGTGGCTTTGATGTAACGTTTGTCAAAATGATGCGAAGTTTTATCAGCGTCTGCCATTTTTAATTGCTGAGCGGGGGTTTGCCTTGTCAACCGGGACGGTGGTTTTGCACAGGTTTTCAGGCTGTGATCATGAGATAGGTGCACAGCAGGGGCGGACGCTTCGCGCTCAGATCCGTGCGCTTCTAGAGGATGTTCGAACTCTAGATGCCGTCAAGGCGATGAAACCGAGGCTACTTCCGGTCTTTCTTTTCTTGGCTATGGCTAGGCGCCGAGCTAGCAAGCTATTGGCAGAAGACATCTTTGAATACTATCCAAGACAAGCGCAGCGTATCAAAGGCATAGCTGAAGGCGCAGGACTTGATCTTTCAACTGCTTTGTTTATTCAGTCACTTGAGTTGCTGATTGGCAAGCCGACTTTCCGCATTCAAGCCTGCACCAGTCTGGGATTCAGCGCACAGAAAACCTCCGCAAAGGAAGCGATCGTTGCCAAGAACTTCGATTATCTCAACATTGCGGCACCATATAACCTCACGCGTGAGACAAAACCGGAAGGGGGTTACAAAACCCTAGGCTGCACGATGCCACCTCTAGCAGGTATGATTGATGGCATGAACGAGCACGGCCTAACAGTTACCTACAATCTCGCTTATTCCACCGACAGACCGAAGCATTACGCACCGCTCTCACTGGCGTTGCAGGAAATGCTTGAAACATGCAAACGGGCAGATGAAGCCGTTGAGCACATAACCAGAGCCAAGCGAGGCGGACATGACGCTCTCCTGATGATTGCTGACGCAGAAGGAGATGTGAAAGCCGTGGAGATCAGCTCCAATCACCACGCAGTACGAGAGATGACACACGGCCAAATCATCAACACCAACCATTACCTCACCGAGGAAATGCGAGAATTCGAGATTCCTCATAACGCGGTGCACTTTGGCAGGGGGGAGAGTCCGCATCTGAGCGGCACAAGAGTGCACGAGTCAAGCGAGCGGAGACTGGAAAGGGTAGAGGAACTGATCAAAGACGGAACCTTGGTGGACGAGGGAGACATAGTGGATGTACTGAGGGATCACGGTAAAGACATTGCCCCGTCAGGAAACACGATCTGCCGACATGATGCATATGCAAGTACCCTACGTTCGATGATCTTTTTTCCTCAAAGAAGAACCGTCAAGGTGCTGTATGGGAAAACATGCCAGAGTCAATACAACGAGTTCACATTTGCCTAGGCAGAAGGCCACCAGCACAGTCACTCATCATTTCGGATCAGTCATATTAGAAGCGCGTGTCTATTGAAGAGATAGAACCATCTCCTGAGTCGGTCTAAACCCTAACGATTCAAAGGGGCCGACTTGCGGGCTCAGTATGCAGAACCAGAGTCTTCCGTCCATTTTCTTTGCACTATCGAATGATTGTCTCCATGATTGTACGCGCAAGGCCTCTACGTCTATGGTTCAGATGCGTGTGCATGTTGAATGCGTAGGCTCTCCGCGCAGAGGGATCGTTTGGCAACGGAGGCCAATCATTGATCGAGACAACGCCACCGGCCACCACTGTTCCTTCCTGATTCTCAACCAGCCATGCCTTTGTCCTCCCCGAACGCAATCTTTCGTCCAAGTATCTTCGGTACGCTAGACACATGCTATTCAACGGTCTCCTATCCTTGGTGGAACGAATCTCCGTGAACATGGTTTTTCTCTGCTCGACAAGAGTCGATATGTCGGATAAGGCAGCTTCACGCAGTTTGTACTCGTTCGCATTCTTCAATGGACTCAGCTCGAACTTCCTCTTCGAAGACAGCTGGAAATGGTTGCTCTTCAGCGTTGGCTCATCGCGCGATAGATATTGTTGTGTGCCGCTCCATTGTCTTGACGCGTTCCTGAGAGGAATCTGGCCCGTGAGATTCCATCTAGATTTCTCGTTTCGATCGATCTTTTCCAGCAAAATACACTGATGTGAGAACCACAATGCCGCCGAGAATCTGCAAGGGTGAAATTTGCTCATTCAGGATGAGGCTTGCCGCACAGACAGTGACTAGAGGGGAGAGATTGACATAGATTGATGCCTCACTAGCTTCCAGTCGAGTTACCGCGAAATTGTATAGTAGGAAACCTAAGGCCGATGCAACAAGACCCAGGAAGAGGAGGGAGGTTATCGAGGGCAAGGAGATTCGCATCGGAGCGGATGTGGAATATTCATAGGCGGCTAGAGGCGCGAGGAATAGCGTCCCGAAAGTGGTGCTGGCAAGTGTGACTGTGAGATAAGGGAGACGGCCCGCGAGACTCCTGCTGATGACTGTGTAGCCAGACCAGACAAGGGCGCAGCCGAGAATTAGCAGGTCGCCTGTTAGGCTTCCGCCAAGCGACAAAGCGCCTTCAGAGCCTCCTAGGATTACCAAGGAGATTCCCGCCATTGAGATCGTGATGCTCAAGGCTCTGACTCGAGAGATAGCCTCTCCGAGTATCGAGGAGGAAACTATTGCTGTCAGGGCAGGTATGGATGATAGAATCAAAGATGCACTTGTCGCACTTGTATAGGTGAGTCCCAGGTTCTGGAGTGAGAAGAAGAGAGTGACTCCTAGCATGCCCATAAGGCTCAACTTGGCCCAAGCCAGCCTGCTCCAGTGCGCTCTTGATTCGCTCCGATAGGCTGCACAAGATAGTGCCACGGTAGCTATCACAAATCGAATGAAAGCGGTAGTGTAGGGCCCAAGATCTATGAGGCAGATTTTGATCGCGACGAATGTCAGGCCGAATATGACCATGACGGCCACCAATGCAAGGGACGCTAGGACTCTACTCGAAGACAATTTCTAGCACCAGGTCCAATCAGGTGGACTATTCATGTGGCAGCTTTCTTCTCTAGGTTTCAGCCCATCGGAGAAGCCTTAGCATAGCCACCTGCCTCGGAGCCTCTTTCCTTGCTTACCTCCTACCTCGACAGATTTTGCAGCCAGTTGCACTATGTCGTACATCTGTACGGCTTCTCCCATTTCGGCCACTGCATCTCCGAGATTCCTTTTGCAGAATGGGCAGGCTGAAGAAATGGTTCTTGCTCCTGCGGCAAGGGCTTCGCGCACCCTTTTCTTGGCAATTTTGAGAGAGATCTCAGGGAACGCGCCTCTAACTCCCGCTCCTGCACCGCAACAAGTCGCTGTGTTTCTGTTCCGCTCCATCTCAACCAACTTTACTCCAGGTATCTGGCTGACAAGCTCCCTAGGTGGTTCGAATATTCCCAAGTGCCTGCCGAGGTGGCACGGATCGTGATATGTGACTGTGGCGTTTACGGGTCTAGCGAGTTTCAACTCATCGATCTCTAAGAGATATTCGGAGACATGTTTCAACTCATAGCCTAGCGATGTCTTCATGAGTTTTGGATAGTCGTCGGCCAATGTCTTGTAGCAACCTGGGCACGAGAATACGATTGTTGATGCTCCTACTTCTTCAATCATCTGGATATTCTTCTCAACCATCTGCTTGCCCAGTTCTCTCATCCCGGTTCTGAGCAGGACAGAACCACAACATGCCTCATCAGAGATGATGGTGAAGTCGATTCCGGCTGCGCTGAGCAACACAATACTGGAGACAGCTACCTCAGGCAACCTAAAAGCAGAGGTACAGCCCACAAAATACAGTACGTCGGCGCTTTTCGGCAAGTCTAGAGACTGAGGAACCCAGGCGAAGCGCTTCTGTGGCTCTTCAGCATATGGATTGTTGTACTTCTTTATCCCTTCCGCAAAATCAAGGTGAATTCCGGGGTGGCAGCGATTCTCGACGAAGTGAGCCCTAGCGGCCATTATTGCGTCGACGGTTCTCACGCCGGGCGGGCATCGCCAAAGGCAGTAGCCACAAAGAGTACAGTCATAGATTCTATTCATGAGGTAGTCGTTGACTTGAATCTCCTTATCGATCAGAGCCTTAATGTTCTGCATTCTGCCTCTCGGACTATTGGATTCGAAGCCCATGTATTCCTGCACGGGGCATAGAGCTACGCAGAAACCGCACCGCATGCATTTCTGAACATCTTCTCTGAATTCCTCTATCGAAGTGGGGTTAACAGGCATATTATTCTCTCCTTATCGGATAAGGGCCTCCTTTTCCCTTTCCCGGGTTGAGAACCAGATCCGGATCGAATAGCTTCTTTATCTCTCTCATCCACTTGAGAGAGGTCGGATGCTCCTTTTCGATGAATGATGCTCTAATCAGACCGATACCATGCTCGGCGGTGATGCTTCCTCCTGATGGAAGAACGATCTGGTTGTAGAGAAGATCCAGGGCCTTGAAGAAAGCATTGCTCTGCTCTTCAACACGTTCGTCGTATAGAAAGGTCGGATGCATGTTTCCATCGCCGATGTGCCCGAAATTGCCCAACTCAAATCCTATCACACCCAGTTGCTCAGGTATTCCTTCAATCTTCACTGCTGTATCTGGAAGCTTCGTCGGAGGAACAGTACAGTCCTCCATTGAGGTTGTCGGCCTGATCCTTGCCAAGGCTGGTAATGCAGCTTTCCTCGCCGAAATGAATCTCAGTCTATATGTCTCGTCAGTCGTTTTCTCAAAATGCTCAGGTTTCTCCTCTTGGCATATACGGATGCACTTGTCGAGGCTTGAAGCCGCTGAGCTCTCTGTGTCCCCACCAATGTCGATCATCATGAAGTTTCCATTGGGGAAGTCTCTTATTCCGGCGTACTCAAAGGCAGCTTTCATGGTTTTCTCGTTCATGAATTCTATCATCTCAGGAATGATCCCGGTTCGTTTGACTTTCATCGCTGCTCGCACCAGGCTGCCTACAGATCTGTAGCTGAATACTGCCGTGGCGTAGTATTTCGGCAAAGGAAGTATCTTCAGGCATATCTTCGTGAAGACTCCGAGGGATCCTTCAGAGCCAACAAATAATCGTGTTAGATCGAATCCCGAGACAGACTTCAGCGTTTGCGACCCAGTGCTGACAATTTCTCCGTTCCCCAGTACCACTTCAAGCCACAGAACAAATGCTCGAGTCGACCCATACTTCATTGCCTTGTTTCCAGCCGAATCATTGGCCACCATCCCGCCTATTGTACAGGCAGGACTACTTGCGGGGTCCGGTGGAAAGAAGAAACCGTGTTTCAGCAACTCATCATTAAGGCTGTCACATACCACACCAGGCTCAACGATGACGATCTGATTGTCGATATCGACGGAAAGTATTCTGTTCATTTTGTACATGTCTAGAATGATTCCGCCCAGAACTGGTAGTGCCGAGCCTGCCGCACCGGTTCCAGCACCTCTGGGCGTCACCGGAATTCTTTCCTTGGAAGCTAGTTTGAGAATGGCAGCAACCTGCCCGGCTGTAGCTGGTCTGACTATCACATCAGCTCTGAACTTGAATGGCGACGAGTCTCTCATGTAGCAGATGACTTCTTCAGGTCTCGTGGTGAAGTTCTCAGACCCTACGATTCCTTCCAGCTCTCTAAGAACCAAGTCTGTAGTCTGACCATATCGAGGCATCTTGAGCATCCAAGACTGAATATTCCAGTTGACACTAAAAAAGCAGTAATTGGTTGCCGTAAGAACCAGTCAACAGATCCAGTCCCGAGAAGCAAGGTTTCTTACCGAAAATCTGATCGATGAGATTGTGAGACGAATTGAGCACGGGACTGCGTTGGAAAAAGCGCGCGATGCGCTATGATGCAAGACGGAATATCCGTCGCGGAACGCATTGTATTATATATGGTTCAGAGGGCAATCCTACTGTGAGGACTGTTGACTGAGAAACGGACAGAACAGAGAATACCAAAGGATCTTGCCGAGATCCTTCTCGTCGCTGGGCTCATTCTTGCCTTCGGTTTTTGGGAGCACTTCCCTCCAGTGAATCCGAATCACTATACCGATATAGCGAGCATATTTTGGAGAGAAGGAATAGGAAAGGGACGCCACGGAATCCCCTACTATGATTATGTTTTCGAGTATCCTGTGATCGTGGGCTTCTTCACATACTTCACTTCATACTTCGGCAGAAGCATGTCCACCGATTTCAGCATCTCAATGGCGTTCTACAGTTTGGCGATGAACCTCGTCATCATCGTCTTCGCACTGGGGACCGTGGTCGTGATCTACAAGCTCTGCGAACTCATCGGCACAGACAAGAAGAGAATCCTTCCTTACTTCCTCGTCACACTTTCATTCATTATGTTCACAATATACAACTGGGATATATTCGCGATCTTCTTCTCAACCCTCTCAATCTACTTCTACCTTCTCGGAAAGAAACGCCACTCTGCCATAAGCCTAGGACTTGGGATCGCATCAAAGATCTACCCATCCATTCTTGGGCCGATCTTTCTCCTCGAGGAGAAAACTTGGAAGGAGAGATTGACTTTCTTCGCTCTCGCCGCCAGTGTCTTCGCTCTTCTGAACGCGCCTTTCATGATCTTGAGGTATGATGTGTGGTGGGGCACTTGGCGCCACCATATGACATGGGGTTTGGAGAACTCTTGGCTGATCTACGTCTTCGACCAGATGGATATGAACGCGCACTATGCCAGCCTAGCCGTCCTTCTCTACTTGGTCTACAAGGGAATAGGCGGAACGCTGAGGAAGCCTTACGATTCGCAAGCCTCGAGAATCATTGAACGATCATTTCTGATGTGCTTAGCGTGGCTGATAGGATCGTACGTCTGTCCGCCTCAAATGGCGCTTATGATTTTGCCGTATCTTGTCCTGATGCCTCTGGCGCCTCTATGGCTTCTCTACTTGGCCGAGATCTTCAACGCACTCATCATAGTCCTCTGGTTCACTCCTCAACTGAACTTCGGAAATCCTCTGATAGCAAGCAGCCCGGTCCAAGCGTTCTCAGCGATGAGACAGCTCATATGGCTCATCTTTTTCCTACGAGTGCTCTACCCGGGAAAACTGAAGTTCTGGACCGAGGATCTGTTCCAAAGGATCAGGTGACGATGCGCTTCTTGAGCTTTCGAATCTCTTATATCAGCTTCACGGAACTATACGAAACAAGTTGAGATCGATGAGATATCACACTCATACCAGCGCATTGATCGCCCTTTTCCTACCCTTTCTTCTCCTGATCTCATCCTATGCCCAAGCCGCAGAGCTCTCGGTAGGATGGAAATGGAATGATGGAAACACGCTTCCTCAAGAGCGAGAGTCCTCATCGGTGAGCATAACTGTCTCAAACACAGGAAGGAAACAACTGAGACTTGAGTTTGTTGGATTGCACTTTGCCTGGATGCCCAACGACACCTACACCTATGGAGGAGGAAGCGAGAAAACGAACTTGCTTAGCCCAGGCCAGAGCGTGACCTACACGATCCCCTTCGGGATTCCAAAGAGCCTCGCCACAGGCTCCTACAAATGCTTCGCCGCCGTTATCTATCATGTGGCGAATGATAGCTCATGGACAAAGACCCAGAGCGCACATCCTTCACCGCAGAACCTGGAAATCGTTCCGCTCGTAGTTGTGACAGTCACATCTACAACGACGCTTACGCAGCCTGCTGATTGGACTGTGGATTTCGCCGTCTTGCTGGCCTTCACGATCGTGGGACTGGCTTTGCTTGCAACATTCAGATCGATGCGAAAAAGAGGCAAAGATTCAGGCTAGACGACGAGCAGACACTGGAGGTGAATGGAAATCAAGACTAATCTAGGCCTATCTGGCAAAAGTCTCAGCCTCGACCTGGACCTGAAAGACCACTATGATAAGGCATTTCTCTATGTACTCATCGCAAGCCTTGCTCTGAGGGTCGCTTGGCTGGACTCGCCACCGGGCAGCCTCATCTTCGACGAGAGATAGCGCGCGCTATCCGTCAATGGTACTACGTGAACGCTGCCCGAAACATCGTAGGCTTGCCCCAAAGCATCGGGGGAGAGGGAAAACCTCCCTATCCTGACGCGACACCTGGCTTCGACCCCAACAAGGAACATCCACCTCTGGCGAAACTGATGATCGCGCTTTCAATCCATCTAGTTGGAAACAATGGGTATGGGTTTAGAATTCCAAGCGTTATCTTCGGAACGCTGTCAATCCTGTTCTTCTATCTTCTCTTGAAGAGAATCAGCCATGATAAGCTTCTCTCGCTCATAGCCACCTTCCTCTTCAGTTTCGACAACCTTGTATTCGTCCACGGTCGCATCGCAACATTGGACATATCCGTCCTCTTCTTCATGATACTTGGGTTCTACTGGTACCAAGGAGGCAGAATGGTACTCAGCGGGATCGCGTTCGCGCTGTCAACGCTATGCAAGATCGGTGGACTATATGGAATATTGGCAGTGGCCATCTATCACCTGGGGAAGGTGCTTCTCACAAAGAGGGAGAGCCATGAACAGACATCACTCTTGCGGAAGTTTGATGATCTTGAGAGGCTCGTAGTTGCGTACGGCCTTAGCTTCTTAGCGTTGCTCTTTGTAATGGACAGGTTTTGGGTGGGATACTCAAGCCCAATAGAGCATCTAAGTTTCATTCTCAGCTACACCAAGGCCCTAGTGGCACCTTATCCGACTGGCATCCAAAGCTACCCGTGGCAATGGCTCCTAAACCAAGTCCAAATTCCCTACTTGAAGGTAGATGTGAACAAGATGGTTGAAGGTGCAGTCGTAGGAAGCTACACATCGATACACTTCAATGGAGCCATGAACCCGCTTATAGTCTACTTGACTCTGCCTTCTGTGCTGTATGCAGGATACTTGTTCTACTCCAAGAGAGACGATGTTTCTCTATTCGCGATTGCATGGTTTGCTGGAACCTATCTCCCATTCATCCCGATGGCTCTCCTTTGGAACAGAATCATGTACCTCTTCTACTTCCTCAACACGATTCCGAGCGTCTGCATGGCCATAAGCGCAATGGCTCTAGATCAGAGGCCTCCCAAGATAGTCATGGGCCTCTATCTCGTCGCGGTCATCGCTCTTTTCGTGATGATGTTCCCATTCAAATCCGTACCATGAGAGGTCTGGAGAGCAACTACCGCCAGGCTACTGTGTCACAACTCTAGCGCCATAACAATCTCGTCTATGTACTGATCATCCTTGCGTATGGCCTTTGGCATTCTTCCCACTTCTCGAAATCCGACCTTCTCGTAGAGATGCCTCGCACGAAGGTTCGTCTCATACACGCTCAGGCACAGAAGTCTCAGGCCGGCTTTTCTCGACTCTTCGATGAGAAGTCGAGTCATCCTTGTTCCGATCCCGACGTCCCTGAAACCGTCTTTGATCGCCATAGCCAATCCGCCTACGTGGCTTCTCCTCCCTGTCGCTTTGCGGATCTCCGAGTTCCCGATAAGCTTGCCATCCGCCATCCCGACGATGCAGATCGCGGAGCCCTTCTCGATGTCTGCGAGCAGTCTTCCAAGCCAGCCCGCTTCCGCCTCACGGGTACGTTTGCCTTCAACCGGAATCTCTGCACCCTCATCAACAAGTGAGTTGATGAACTCGACGAAGTCATCCAGATCACCTATCCTTGGAGTTCGAAAGGTGACTCTTCTCCTATCCTTGGCCTGAAACTCGCCATAGATCCTATCCATCTCTTGCTCACCCTGTGGGCTTTGGAAGGAGATTTGCTCAGATCCATGAGTTGAGACTTTTGTATGAGCCTTCACTGCTACTTCAAGTGTCTAGGATTGGACTCCACCTGAGGCTGGTAGATGTGCGTCTTTCAGAGGGAGTCAACTCTTACGAAATAGTATCTGGCCCAAGATGGCCAGTTCCCTGGGCAGGACGGCTCGAAACCGACCTTCACCGCCAATCCGGCTTTGAGGTCTCTCTCAGGGACACGAATCATAGCAGGGAGTCTAGGTCCTTCGGTAAGCTGTACGATCCCCACCGCGTAGGGGAGAAGAGCCTGAAATGCCGTGGGAGCTATGTGTATGATTGAGTATGTGAGGAGCGTTCCTGTTCCCTTGAGTTCAATCCATTCCATTTCGTTCGAGTTGCACTTTGTGCAGTACGGCCTTGGAGGGGACAAGATTTTGCCACAGCGCTTGCATTTTGTGCCCATCAGCCTCTTCTGGGCACAGAACTGATAGAATCTCTCGATTGTCGGGGCAGGGTCGCAGCTCATCTCATTCTCGCCTCTTGTAGATGTGGACGGCCGCGGTCGACCCTGAGCCTCCAATGTTGTGCGTCAACCCCAAGCTCGCATCCTTGACTTGACGTTGTCCAGCCTGGCCTGTTAGCTGAAGGTAGATCTCGCATGCTTGAGCAGTGCCAGTGGCGCCCACAGGATGACCCTTTGCCTTCAAGCCGCCGCTGGTGTTGACTGGAAGACTGCCGCCCAGCTGCGTCTCTCCTTGTTCGACGAGTTTTCCACCTCCACCGGGTTTGCATATGCCAAGATCTTCATAGGCGATGAGTTCTGCTATGGTGAAGCAGTCGTGGACCTCTGCCACTTCTATGTCCCGAGGTGTCTTCTCAGCCATCCCGTAGGCCTGTCTGGCTGCGGATCGAGCAGACTCCATGCAAGTAATGTCGTCCCTCTCGTAGAGACCTATGGTTCCGCTTCCTTGTCCGGTACCTATGATGTCGACCGGCGAATCGGTGTATCGGTTTGCCAGTTCAGGGTTAGTAAGGATTACGCAGCTTGCTCCGTCGCTGATCAGGGAGCAGTCGAAGAGTTTCAAAGGCCACGCTACAGGCCTCGACTCCAATACCTGTTTCATTGTGATCTCTCGCTGCAGCTGAGCCTTTGGGTTCAGGCATCCATATCGGTGATTCTTGACAGCAACCATCGCCAACTGCTCCTCCGTGGTTCCGTATCTGTCCATATGTGCTGTAGCCATCAATCCGAACAGAGAAGGAAAAGTCACACCGTTCCATTGCTCGAGCGGAAAATCAGATGCCATAGCCAAGTATTCTGTGGCATCAGAGGTGGATCGATGCGTCATCTTCTCGACTCCGCCTACGAGAACAATGTCGTACATTCCAGACATAATTGAGACAACCGCGCATCTCAAAGCCACACCTGAGGATGCGCATGCAGCCTCAATATGGGTTGCTGGAACGGGCAGAAGCCCTACCCAGTCGCATATGGAAGGCCCTGCGTGTCCTTGATGCTCGAACGATTCAGACATCTGCCCGATAAAGAGCGCTTTGATGTCCCTTCTCGGATCGAGGCTTGGACATCCTGCGAAGGCTTCTCTTGTAGCTTCCAGAAATATCTCCCTCGAATACTTTCCTTCTAGTTTACCGAATTTCGAGAGACCCGCTGAAACAATCGAGGCCAGAGGCTTACCGCTCACATCCACCACTTCAAGTCAGCCGCAATCTCTGATATTCGACTGTATAATTCTTTCATCGAAACCGAGTGCTCTACGTATCATGAGACTCGATATGATTCACTGAAATCGAGACTGAAAGATTGATGATACAGACCTGGATCGAAGCCTCGTAGATTCAAACAGAGAATGAAGTTGTGTGAGGTTGTCTGCAAGAAACCGAGTGCTCAAGGAAATCGGTTGATTCAAGCCTACGTGGTTGCCAGTGTTCAGGTTCATTCATCCCCCATATGCCGAAAAGAAGCGAAAATCAAACGATCTGCTCTACAGGTGTCAAGAAAGATTGTAAACAGGCGTTTTAGATATATTCTGACTTACTCTGGTGTGTCTTGTGCACGAGCGCGCTCTCCCAATAGGAACATTCTCACTACAATTCTATGCGTCGCCTCTCGCCGTTGCGATAGACCTCCTTCGGGCATAGCAGGAACCAGAAAGCCTTGCGTCAAACGACTGGGAAAGAACCTAAACCTTATCTATCCTCTAGAGCCATTTAGTACCGTTCTCCCGAAGGTGTGAAGATTTTGCCGAAAAAATCGAAGAAGGCAAAGAAAGCGAAGAAAAAGCCGAAAAAGGTGAAACGCAAGCCGAAGCCAAAGGCTGCTCCGAAGCCAAAGCCAAAACCCCCCGAGATCACGGTTCCATCCTCTGCAGTGCCTCCCCTTGAGGCAGTGACAGGCGTACAGCCTCCAGGCATTCCTACTCCGTCCACTCCACTAGCCTAGCATTTCATATGCGCTTTGAGCGTGCCCTCCCCTTCTTTTTTGGATTCCTCCAGTAGCGCCTCCTTCATGGCTCTGTTTTCTAGTCGAGAGCTAGGAGGCTTAAATCTGCCCAGCCGAGGTGTTCCTGAGAATCTTGGGTGAGGAAGAGCGGATAGAGGAAATCAGAAGATACCTTGACGCGACACTGGAAGATTTCCAGAGACTGGTGGATAAAGCCGGCGGGTTCGAAGACAACAGAGTTGGAAACGCATGGCACCCGGCCAACCTCAAGGAGACTCTTTCAACAGTGGCGCCCATGCCGTCCTCTGAGATTCTTGGAAAGGTGAAGTCGGTAAGATGGCGAGCACTTGGAATGGCACTAGGCAATCTGCCCAAAGCCAGAACGCTCAATATCGAGTTCGAAAAACCACATCTTCAGTATCACCCTTACTGGATCGCGAAAGGATACCATGAATGCATCTTTTTCAGAGGCGCATCATATCGAGTACCTACGAGTGATGACGTCCTGGCTGTCGAAGTTGACGGGAAGCTGCGCAACTTGGTTCTGAGAGATGACAAGCCTCACTCATTCCTAGAGCAAGTCAGAGATAGCATTGAATGGGTCACCGGTTTTGCATCAAACAAGCCAAGGGAATTCATTCTAGATGAAGTCACGGAACTGGCAAGGAGATACAAGAGAGCGTCACTTTGCCTAGATGCTTATGGAAGACACGACAAGCACATAGAGCGCTTTCTCCGCAAAAACCCTCCACTGCAACAGATCTCGAACCTAGATCAGATCAAACGAAACACCCCATCCGCCGAGATTATGCAACTGCAAGAGAACAAGGACTCGGTGATGAAGAAACTGAGGGACACTGTGGTCCAGGCACCTAAGATCTTCACAAGAATATTAAGTAACAGATTCGAGGTCACAGATCTTACGCTGCTGTACTTGCCTGTATACAAGGTCAAGTATCAGTATGCTAAGAAGGAGGGCATTGTGAACGTTAACGGCTGGACCGGAGAATTGATTTCGTAAGGTACTATCCAAATGGCCCTTCTGTTCTAGGACAACTCTTTTGAGACTGTCCCGTTGACTCGTCCATATCTGTCACTCATTGTCTTCTGATTTGAGAGAGAGCCGTGCTCTTAAGGGCGCAGCTCGATTGTCATGGCTTCTCGCGCGCGCTGGCTGGCATGGGCTGGCCCTGAGTGAGACTCACCGACGTTTCTCATTCGGAACATTAATATACCAGCCCCGCAAACACAACAAAACAGGAAAGACAGATGTCAACGAACGAAGAGGTCTCAACCTTCCTGGAAACTCTAGCTAGACCGCCACAGTTTAAGGTCCTGAATGCTCTCGCGGAGAAGCCCACACAAGAATTCACCAAGACCGAGTTAGCCACTAGATCAGGAATTGGAAGAACCACGCTATACCGGATCTGGGACGACCTGGAAAAAATGAAAGCGATAACTGCCTCTCGTCAAGTCGGACCGGTGACTCTGTATCGACTCAATCCCGACAGCCCTGTGGTCCAATCCATTCTCTCGATCAGAGAGAGACTTGCACAGATTCAAGATGCTGTGGAGAAGATCGAGCTCCAACGCTCAGAGAAAACCAAACAGACCAGAACCGAAGTCCCACCCGCATCCTCCGTACTGATGAAGTTCTTGAAAATGAAGGCTCTGACCCCTGAGACCGCCGTCACGGAGAAGACTCTGGGGCTGAGAGAACAGGAGAAGGCGATCCTTCGAAGCCTTGTTGAATCAAGCCTAGTAGAGACCAAGAATGACACATACAACCTCTCATCATTGGGAAGAATGACCGCTGAAAACGCAGTGAGACTCTGGGGCAATGAGGCAAAGGAGCCGATCAACGAAACCATATCCTCCCTGAGAGTCGCGCTGGGAATCGTATCTCAAGAGATCAAGAAAGTTGGCCGCGAACTCTCAAAAGAAAAGAGCACCCATAGATCTGACTGAGGTGCAGAAGACAATTGCAGAGATACGGACTAAGGGCAAACGTGCCCATGGGAGATAAAGCACTCATCACGTTGAGAACGGAAGCGGTGAAACTCTTCAATCTAATGACGATCGTGAAAGGCACGATGGGAAGCCTGAAGGAACCTGATGAAATCAAGGAACTGACAGTCGCCAGACTAGAGGAAGCGCACAAGACACTGAAGAGCTTCGTCGAGCAATATGAGAAGAGAAGAGACCTGAACAAAGAAGAAAGCTGACTATTCTTCCCCTCATTTTTCTTTCGCACTTGTTGCGGGAAAAATCCTCGGATTTGACGAGTCAAGGTCAAAAGACATAATAGGTGAATCCCGAATCAGAACTCCGACTGGCTTTGCCCTCGAATCGAACGTTCCTCATTGGAACTGTTGTCCTCCTTCTTTCCGTGACGTTCTCTGCCCAAGGAGCCGCTCCGAGTGCGGCGCTAGTAATTCAGAGTGTTATTGACACAGATAGTTCTGTGTACTCCATCCTGCAAAACAAAATCCTAATCAGCGGCTCAGGTCTTCAAGGCCTAGTCACATATCATCTTTGGTTGAAGAAACCGACGGAAGCGAACATATCATACACAGGCATTCGCTTCATAGCCTCTGCAGGCGGAAGCGTCCCTTACCCGGACGTAAGTATCCCTCTTGATGTCCAACCTGTCCTAGGCTCGTATCTTCTCACAGTCTCTACATCACCTGACCGAGACACTGGCGATGCCAAGTGTCGCTTCGGCATCGTAGGAACCGCAAGGTCAGTCTACCAAAGAAGAGAAAGCGCTAGGTTCGTTGGAGGAGGAGCCTTGCCGGGCTCAACTGTGAGATTAGACGTCAGGAATCCCTCAGGATCTCTTGTTAGAAACGCAACATTGATTGCAAACGAACTAGGTGAATTTGAACATACTTGGTCGCTTCCCAACAATGTGCAGGTCGGATCTTGGGCTTTCTCAGTTGGAGGAACAGGCACCCTAGACAATAGCCTAGAGCGATTTCATGCGGAAGGCCAATTTGGCGTCACAGAAGCTTCTCTCAAAATGACCATTCACCAGCAGCCACTCGAGAAACATCAACGAACGCAGACCGCGAAGATCGCATTGATCATCAAGTACCCAGATGGTTCACCGGTGACCACGATCAAGTCAGGCTCGAAACCCGTCGACATTTACCGAACCAACATAAGGACATCCTCCCTTCCTCTGACTCTCTCTGACTCGATGAACGGCATATGGGTCGCTGAATACGCGATTCCCAGGAACGATACACTTGGCAAAAACGTCACATTCTCTCTTTCTACAGGATCATTTGACGATGGTTTCGGAAACAAAGCTCCCTCATCTCCATGCATCTCATCCCAGTTCGAGATAGTTCAGGCCCAGATGTCGATCTCAATCTCTCCGTCAAAAACCGATTATCAGATACTGTTCGATTCGCTCAGCCTCAACGTCACTGTCAGATATCCCAGCGGGGCAGATCTGATCGACGGAAAAGTGTCTGTGACTTTCGAGACAGGGCACTGGAGGGAGCAAAAATCGCTGCTCTTCGTCGAGAAGTCGCGGTGCTGGATTCTAGCTTACTATCTCTCTGTCTCTGAGATCCTGCATTTGGGGGCGTGGAAGATCTCGGTGTTGGCAGAAGACAGCTATGGAAACAGGGGCAGTTCCACAATAGATGTAGGAGTGGGAATTCTATGGTTTCTGGTGACAAGTGCGGCCTTGACAGTCCTTGCGATAGTCATTGTGAAGTGGATTAAGGAAGAGAAGGGTCTCAGCAGACCCGCTCAGAAAGGAGAAACAAAGAAGAGACAGTAGCAGACCGCCATGCTCTGACAGAATCCAACCAGCCTTGGACACACCACCGGTCTTTCAAGTAGCGACTCTGGGCATCTAGGTCACACACCAAAGCACCGAAAGAGACACAAGAGACAGAGTTCAACCTCATTTTATGCAAGAACTACCGCATCTTCCGGGAAATTGCGGAGGGAGATTTCTCACCAAATCACTTTTTTGAAAAAGTACTAGCGATACGTTGAAATGATGAAACAGATTTGACTGTCAAACATTCAACAAAGTCAATTTCCCTTTCATTACGTAAGGTTCAGTAATTTTTCTCGAAAATCTTTGAAATCTTCGAACAAAAACGATTTAGCCTGCGCTATGGATGACGAGATCGTCGCCCCATGAAGCGACATCAAACAGTTTGGAGGTGCAGAAGTCAAAGACATTTCGGACAAGCCGGCCTGACGCATTCAAAGTGTACCCAGATGATGGATCGAAGAGGAGATAGACAGAAGCGCGCGCTAGGAGCACAGATCATAACTGGCGGCATAGGTTCCAGTGGAAAGGATGGAAGGCGCTGGTTGACGCATCTAGGAAACCGCACACCGCCCATCTTCTACCCGAGGCAACAGTCCATCAAGAAGCCGAAGTCAGGCAGCAGAAGGGATGGTGCCATGAAGCCATCGCCGCATACCTACACCAGAGAGAAAGCATCAAAGCAAGCAGCAGCTCCGCATGCCAATCCTCAAACGCAACGAGTTAATCAAATCCGTACCGGCCCAGAAAGCAACGAACATTCGTCCGATCTACCGGACAGCACTCGGACAGTCTATGGCAGACAGACATCACGTACTGTGGAAACTGTTCGCGCTAGGCTATTGCGAGAATCATTCTCGTTAACATGGTTCAGTCTTGGGGCAGGTACAGCCCTCTGTAATCGTACTGCGCCAAATCTACATGAGAAAGTGATTAATGCAACAGCCTAGCGCGCGCTTGACTCCCGCACAAATAGTTTGGAGGTGTTACACTTTTGAAGAAGAGAATCAGGGCGCAAGACGATCCGATTGGCGTTTGGGACCCCCCATGCCCAGAATGGTAAGCGTGCTGTAGAGCGGCCTGGACCGTTTCTCTACGCGTGACCGGAGATCCTGAGAGATTGGAAAGGAGGTGAAGATGTTTGAAGAAGAGAATCAAAGTTGAG
>Ga0129297_10000108_pt1 | contig 36894 bp, 29 predicted proteins | sample I18A1metaG_FD_94708 | JGI IMG/M metagenome (GOLD analysis project Ga0129297, IMG submission 94708) | Lake sediment bacterial and archeal communities from Gulf of Boni, Indonesia to study Microbial Dark Matter (Phase II) - ​I18A1 metaG | ecosystem: Environmental > Aquatic > Freshwater > Lake >... | reverse complement strand
CTCCCCCCCCTGCTCCTGGGGGTCATGATCTACGTCTGGCAGCTCCCCCATTTCTGGTTTCTGGCCCTGCAGTGCCGCGAGCAGTACCGGCTGGCAGGCATACCGGTCCTGCCGCTGGTCCACGGCGAGAAGAGCACCGGCATCCTCATCAGGCTCTCCTCCCTGGCCCTGGTGCCCTGCAGCACCGCCTTCTGCGCCTCCATCGGCCGTCCCCCCCTCGTCACGGCGCTCCACACCGGCCTTGCGCTCCTCTTTGCCCTCCTCTGCCACCTGCTCCTCTCCCGGAAGGGGGATTACCGCCGGGGGTTCGTCGCCTCCCTCGCCTACCTGGCCCTGACCCTGGCGACCGTCATCGCCGCGGCCTTCCCGTAGCAGGAAGCTCTTGACGGGGGAATCCGGGATGGTATGTTATAGTAAACTAATTCCGCCGGCCGGCACGGGACAACGTACCCCCTGCCCCCGGGAATTCCACAAGGAGTCCGCACCATGAGAAAACAGCTTGCCATCGTCACCGCAACCCTCCTCTGCACGTCCGTTGCCACCGCGTCGTTTGCCGCCAGCGGCGAGGAGCTCTTCAAGAAACACTGCTCCGCATGTCATCCGGACGGGGGGAATGTGATCAACCCGAAGAAGACCCTGAGCAAGAAGTCCCTCGCCAAGAACGGCATCAAGGACCCCCAGGCCATCGTGAAGACCATGCGCAATCCGGGCCCGGGGATGGCCAAGTTCGACAAGGGGACCGTGTCGGACAAGGATGCCAAGGCGATCGCCGAGTACATTCTCAAAACCTTCAAGTAGACACCTGTCCCCGCCCCGCGGCGCGTGAAGTCCCGCCGGGTCGTGTCCCTGCTCCGGTCTCACAGAAAAGGCCTCCTGATATCCACCAAGAGGCCTTTTCTGTACGCAGTGGCGGCATATCCCGGTGCCGCCACCTGCACTCCGCTCTTCCCCCTACTCCTTTACCGGGTAGCCCGCGCCTTTCCAGGCCTCCACCCCTCCCAGCAGCGCCGTGACATTGGTGTATCCCTGGCTCAGGTACTCATCCGCCCGACCGGCGGAGGTGTGCTCGGTCGGTCAGGCGCAGTAGAAGATAATCTGCTGTCCCTTGTCCAGGGAGGGGAGCAGTTCCCGGAACTGGCCGAGGGAGATACCCCCCTCCAGCCGCATCCTGGCGCACAACTCCTCACTCTCGTAGGCACAGACGAACAGCGCATTCCCTGCCATTACCTCCCGGCGGGCATCCGCCGGGGTGATACGCGCAATCTCTCCCATGTGCAACCTCCTTTCTTTCCGGTACTCCGCACGGGACCTCTTCGTCCCTCCATGGCTTATCAGGAAATTCTACCAGAGAACGGCGGGACCGCATCGAGCCTGGTGATATCATGACGAGACGAGACAGCCTGGTTCCGCGGTTTGCACGAGGTTGTGCCTTCGGCAGTATATGGTACTCTTCTCACAGCGCTGCCGTCATGCAGACCATGACGGTTTCTGTCTGCCCACCCATGAAAAGGAGGATACCCACATGTCCCATGAAACATCACCGCTGTACCTCAGGCTGAAAGAACGTCATGCCGGGCTGATCGATGCGGTCGAGGCACTGGGGGAGGCGGCACGGAGCACCGGTCCCCTCGACGAGAAGACCGTGCAGCTGATCCAGCTGGGTGCAGCCGCGGCCATCGGATCGAAGGGGTCGCTGCGCAGCCATGCCCTGCGCGCCCTGGAGGCAGGGGCATCGAAGGACGAGGTGTACCACGCCATCATTGTCCTCACCAGCACGATCGGCTTCCCGACCGTTGCCGCCGCGCTTGCCAGGATGGACGAGATCATGGAGTGAGAAAAAGGAGTGCCGTGACGGGAACAAGACAGAAGCTGCCGTTGCCCGAAGCCAGTGCGGCGGTCGCCTGCCCCCTCTTTGCGTGCGGATTCGACAAAAAGAAAGCCCCGATGGCGGAGCCAAAGGGGCTTGTGAAAAAACGGAAATCATAGTCACAGAATTAGCGGCGGGAACAAGGTGGAGACAGTTTGTAACGATGCTGACGCGCTGTTGCGGATTCGTATCGTGTCGTTTCAGGCCGGAACGACCGTCTCCGGGCATCCCGTCATCACTGGCCGCAGCACTTCTTGTACTTCTTCCCGCTCCCGCAGGGGCACGGATCGTTTCGCCCCGCGGTCCTGGCGCTCTTCGCCGGCTTAACTGGTTCGTCCTCGGTGAAGTTGAAGCTGAGCTTCTGCTTCCTGCTCTGCTGCTCCTCCTCCAGCCGCTCCATTTCCGCCTCGATGTCATCCTCCCGGGAGAGCTGCACCCAGAAGATCTTCTCCACCACTTCGGAGCGGATCCGCAGGATCATGGCCATGAAGAGGTTGAAGGCCTCCTTCTTGTACTCCTGCTTCGGGTCCTTCTGGGCGTACCCGTGCAGGCCGATCCCCTCCTTGAGGTGGTCGATGGAGAGGAGATGGTCCTTCCACTGCTGGTCGATGGTCTGCAGCATGATCACCTTGATCAGGTGGTCCATGATCTCCTCGCCGAAATGCTCCAGCTTTTCGTTGAAGAGCTTTGACACGTGCTCCTTCAGAAGCGCCCTGAAGTTGTCCGGGGTCAGCCGGGCAACGGTCTGGTCAGGGAGGTCGAGGTCGATGGCAAAGGTCCTGTGGAGGGTCTCCGTAATCCCCTCCCAGTCCCACTGGTGCCCCGGCACCTTGTCGATGGCATAGGCGGTGACGATGTCGCCGATGGTCTCGTCCAGCATCTCCATGAAGTTGCCCCGGATCTCCTGGCCCCCCAGGATCTCGCGACGCTGGGTATAGATGACCTCCCGCTGCTTGTTCATGACGTCGTCGTAGTCGATGAGGTGCTTGCGGATGTCGAAGTTGTGGGCCTCCACCTTCTTCTGGGCATTCTCGATCGCCCGGGAGATCATGCCGTGGGTGATGGCCTCCCCCTCCTCGATCTTGAGGAGGTCCATGATCTTGGCGACCCGCTCGGAACCGAAGATCCTCAGGAGGTCGTCCTCCAGGGAGAGGTAGAACTTGGATGACCCCGGGTCCCCCTGGCGGCCGGAACGACCGCGGAGCTGGTTGTCGATGCGCCGGGATTCGTGGCGCTCGGTGCCGAGGATGTGGAGACCGCCGAGATTGATCACCTCGTCGTGCTCCCGGGCGCAGGTCTCACGGAACCGGGCCAGTGCGGCGGCGTACTCCTCGTCGGTCGCCTCCGGGTTCTCCCTGCGCCACTGTTTGGCCATGGCGTCGGGATTCCCCCCCAGGAGGATGTCCGTACCACGGCCGGCCATGTTGGTGGCGATGGTGACAGCCCCTTTCCGTCCCGCCTGGGCGACGATCTCCGCCTCCCGCTCGTGCTGCTTGGCGTTGAGGACGTTGTGGGGGATCCCCTGCTTCTTCAGGAGGGAGGAGAGGACCTCGGACTTCTCGATGGAGATGGTGCCGACCAGTACCGGCTGCCCCTTGGCATGAAGCTCCTTGATCTCCTCGATGACCGCGCTGAACTTCTCCCGCTCGGTCTTGTAGACCACGTCGGGGAAGTCGGGGCGCAGGAGCGGCCGGTTCGTCGGGATGACCACCACCTCCAGGCTGTAGATCTTGTGGAACTCCTCCGCCTCGGTGTCGGCGGTGCCGGTCATGCCGGAGAGCTTTTCGTACATCCGGAAGTAGTTCTGGAAGGTGATGGTGGCCAGGGTCTGGTTCTCCTTCTCGATAACCACCCCTTCCTTGGCTTCGATAGCCTGGTGGAGGCCGTCGGACCAGCGGCGTCCCGGCATGAGACGGCCGGTAAACTCGTCGACGATCATGACCTCCCCGTCCTTCACCACGTAGTCCACGTCGCGACGGTACATGGCATGGGCCCTGAGGGCCTGGTTGACGTGGTGCAGGACCACCATGTTGCGGGGGTCGTAGAGGTTGTCGATCTTGAGCAGCTTCTCGACCTTGAGCACCCCCTCCTCGGTGAGGGTCGCGGACTTGGCCTTCTCGTCGATGGTGTAATCGCCGGTGTAGGTCTTCCGCTTGCCGGAGAGGGTGTTGGCCTCCACCTCCTTCACCTCCCCCTTGATCAGCTGGGGGATGATCCGGTCGATGACGTAGTACTTGTCCGTGGAATCCTCGGTGGAACCGGAGATGATCAGCGGCGTCCGGGCCTCGTCGATGAGGATGGAGTCGACCTCGTCGACGATGGCGAAGTAGAAGGGGCGCTGAACGTAGTCCTCCAGGGCGAATTTCATGTTGTCCCGGAGGTAATCGAAGCCGAACTCGTTGTTGGTGCCGTAGGTGATGTCGGCGGCATAGGCCTCGCGCCGCTCGTCGTCATCCAGGCCGTGGACGATGACCCCGACGGAGAGGCCGAGGAACCTGTAGAGCCGCCCCATCCACTCGGCGTCCCGCCTGGCCAGGTAATCGTTGACCGTGACGACATGCACCCCTTTGCCGGTCAGGCCGTTCAGGTAGGCAGCCAGGGTCGCCACCAGGGTCTTCCCCTCGCCGGTCTTCATTTCGGAGATTTTGCCCCCGTTCAGCACCATGCCGCCGATCAGCTGCACGTCGAAGTGGCGCATCCCCAGTGCCCGCTTGCCCGCCTCCCGGCAGACGGCGAACGCCTCGGGGAGGATGGACTCCAGGGTCTCCCCCTTGCGGTAGCGCGCCTGGAAATCCGCCGTGCAGCCACGGAGCTCGTCGTCGGAAAGCGCTGCGTACCTGGACTCCATGGCGTTGATCTTATCGACAATCGGCCAGAGACGCTTGAGCTCCCGCTCGTTCTTGCTGCCGAATACTTTCTTGATCAGGTTTCCCAGCATGTTCGATAATCTCCCGAAAAAATGTCTGTCGTAAAGATATTGAAAATATCACAAAGAGGTGGCCCCCCTCAAGTTAAAAGGGGGGTGGTGAGGCAACCGGGGAACGGGGCGGGCTAGCGGGGGAGCAGCTCCAGAAGGGCCGGGTACTCGGCAGACCAGTCGACCAGTTGCTGGCTCCGCTTCATGCTCTGGGCATTGAACGCCTCCATCTCCTTCAGGTAGGCGGCGTAGTAGCCGTCATAGAGCTTGTTTTCCGCGGGCTGTCCGCTGGTTATGGCCTCCATGTGGTCATTGCAGAACTGGACGAAATTGGTGGCCGTGGCAAGAAACCTGTCCAGCGCCAGGTGGTAGGGTTTTTCCACCTCGTCGTTGAGCCTGGCCAGGGGGACGAACCGTTCGTGTCCCCCCTCGACGAGCCGCCCCTTGACCTCGGCCACGTAGGAACTCAGGGCACCGGCGCTTCTCTCCGCCGCCGTCAATGCTTCCCGTGCGTCGAGGAGGAGCTTGAGCGAGTCCTTGGTCCGCTCCTGGGACATGATGTTCATCTGCTTGTCGAGACGTTCCAGGGCACGCCGCACCAGGACGGCATGGAGGGAGTGTTCGCCGGCAAGCCTCTCCGTCTCGAGCACGAGGATCTTTTCGGTCACGACCTCCAGGGGCTTGACCGTCGCCCCCCGTGCGGCGAGGGGCGAGGAGAGCAACAGCAGCGACGCCAGAACGACTGCGGGTTTGAAAATCCTGGTCATACCGTCACCTCGACTACCGGTCAGACAATGGGTGCGCCGCCGCACACCGGCCCCGGTTCAGGGCGGGCACCATGACGTTCCATTACTCGGCAGGAGCCTCTTCCGGGCAACGGTTGTAATCGTCCTGGAAGCGGACGATGTCGTCCTCACCCAGGTACTCGCCGCTCTGCACCTCGATGATCACCAGGGGGATGACCCCGGGGTTCTCCAGGCGATGGTTCTGCCCCATGGGGATGAAGGTGGACTCGTTGATGTTGACGATCTTCTCCTCCTCGCCGCAGGTCACTTTGGCGGTACCGGAGACGACGATCCAGTGCTCGCTGCGGTGGTGGTGCATCTGCAGGGAGAGCCGCTGCCCCGGCTTCACCTCGATCCGCTTGATCTTGTAGCTCCCCTGCTCATCCAGGACCGTGTAGGTTCCCCAGGGCCGTTCCCCTCGTTCCATGTTCCCCTCCCGAAATGCGGCGTTTCCGCGAAAATGTGATGTCGTTACTTCCCGGTCGCTGTTCGTGCCTGCAGGTACTGTTTCAGCGCTTCCCGCCACGGCTGGGGCCGGAACCCCGTGTCCCTCTCCAGCTTGCCGCAGTCCAGGGTGGAGTAGAGCGGCCGGCGGGCGGGCCGGTTCAGCTGCTCCGTGGTCATGGCATTGACCGTCACGACAAGGCCGCTTTCGGCGAAAATCGCCTTGGCGAAGTCGTTCCAGGAACAGAAGCCGCTGTTGGCGACGTGGTAGGTGCCGGTGCACCCCGTGTCCAGCAGTGCCTTGATCGCCCGGGCCAGGTCCCGGGTGAAGGTTGGGGAGCCGACCTGGTCGTCCACCACGGCAAGTTCGCTCCGCTCCGAAGCCAGGCGGAGCATGGTCTCGACGAAGTTCTTGCCGTGGAGCCCGTAGAGCCACTGGGTCCTGACGATCAGGTGCGCCGGCGCCATGGCGGCATTCAGCTCCCCGGCCAGTTTGGATTCGCCGTACATGCTCAGGGGGCCGACCGGGTCGTCCTCCAGGTAGGGCTCCCCCTTGGAGCCGTCGAAGACGTAGTCGGTGCTCACCTGCACCAGCGTGGCGCCGATCTCCCGCGCGGTCAGGGCAAGGAGGCCGACCCCCTCGCCGTTGACGGCCATCGCGGTCTCCACGTTGCTCTCGCAACCGTCCACATCCGTGTAGGCCGCGGAATTGACGATGACCCTCGGCTTCAGGGTGAGGAGCGCCTTGCGCACCGACACCAGGTCGGTGATATCCAGCTCAGGCAGATCGAGCCCGCGCACATCGCCCTGCAGGACCTCCATCAGGTCGTGGCCGAGCATGCCGTTTGCACCTACAACAAGTATCATGAAATCCCTCCTGAATGTCAGTGTGAAGCGGGCAGCACTCCGTCAGCGGCCCCGGCCGGGTCAGAACGCCCGTAGCGGGCCGATGGGCCCGAGCCCTGCCAGGGTGAAGCCGAACGTCAGCTCCTTGTTGTCCGGCCGGTCCCGGTAGGTGACGTTGAAACTCCAGCACTGGTGCTTGTAGTCGATGGAGTACAGCGTTTCGAGAAAACCCGGCTTGTCGAAGGAGTACCTCCCCATGGCCGAGAAGGAGAACGGCTGCAGGTCCACGTAGGAGAAGCGCCCCTCCAGGTAATCCAGCCTGCCCTGGGCGTGGTGCCAGGAGAGGCCGAGGCTGTTCCCCTTCGGCCCTCCACCGTCCACGCCGAGGGAGGCATTGGTCAGGCTGCCGGTATAGGGGCTGATCCGCAGGTCGGTCAGCAGCCGGAGGGGGGGGAGCGGAAAGAGCTCCGCCTTGAGCCGCGTGTCGGCAAAGGGGTGGCCGTCATCGGCCAGCACGAGCAGGTCGCGGCGCTCGCCGCTCAGCTGGTACCCCTGGCTGACGGTAAGACGGAGCAGGTCGCGGTACCTCACCCCGTCGTTTCCGGTGATTTTGCCGGTGACGAGATTATACAGGGAGAGCGTCACCACCTGGCCGGTGGTCGGCCGGTCGTCGAAGTCGAAAAACGGCAGGCCCGACTCGTCCCGCTTCTCGCGGAACTCGTAGGTCACTTCGGGGACGACGTGATGCCTGAACGCCCCCATCTCCCCGGCGGAAATTGGGTAGGTCCGTGCCAGTTCCGTCCGCAGGGCAATCCCCCCCTCGGCCGCCCCCTGGCCGTGCCAGCCGTCGGCGCCGGTCGCCGCGGTGGCATGGTAGAGCCTCTGGCCGTACCCTCCCCAGAGGCGGCCCGCAAGCACGTCGCCTGCCTGCAGGGCATAGGTGAGCCGGGGGGTGAGGCTGAAACGCTGGCCGCTGCCGCCGACCTCCCGCTCCATCTGGACGATGGAGGAGTCAAAGGAGACGTACAGGGGGGTGGAGCCGACCGGCGCACCCGTCCCGGTCAGGCTGAGGAACGGGAGCTTCTGCAGGGTCGCCCGGTTGTTGGCCGCGTCCAGGTCGTCGATGAAGTCGACCCCGCCGGTCACCAGGAGGCTCTCACTCCTGTGGCTGAGAAAGGCGGTCGTGCCCAGGAACTGCCTGTTGTACTCGCCGCTGGCCTCGCCGTAGTCGCGATAGTAGTCCCTGTCCAGGGTCAGGTTGGCATCGGCCCGCCAGTAGGTGTCGGCGGAGAAGTTCAGCTGCTGCTTCACCCCCAGGTCGCCACGGAACCGGTCCTGCTGCGTATCGTAGATCAGGTAGGCACGGTTCATGCCATGCCCGCCATTGGCACTCAGGTACCGGTACTCCGCCCCCACGCCCACACCCCGCTTCGACTGGAGGTCGAGATCGAAGGTTGCGTCGCTGCTGGGGGAGATGGCCCAGTAGTAGGGGATGTCGAGGAAGACCCCCTTCTTGCTCGAATTGCCGAAGCGGGGGAAGAAGAAGCCCGACTGACGCTCCGTCAGCACCGGGAAGACGATGTAGGGGAGCCAGAACACGGGGGTCTCCCCCAGGTAGAAGTAGGCGTTGCGGCCGGTGGCGAAATCGTCCATGGTGACCTTCAGGTCGTCCAGCACGAATTTCCACGCCGGCTTCTCGGCATCGCAGGTGGTGATGCTCCCCTGGCGCACCCGGTAGTCCTGCTCCCCCGTCTTCTCTATCGCTCCCCCCCGCAGGTGCAGGTTGTTCTTCTTGACGAACAGGTGACCGTTCTCAACCGTGCCGGTGCGGGGACCGACCTGCAGGGTGGCGCTGTCGCCCGTCAGGACGTCACCATCCCTGAGGATCTTCACCCCACCCAAGGCCTTGACCACCCCCTCGCCCCGCAGGTACGCGGCCATGTCGGCATACAGCCTCATGCCGCTCCAGAGGAGCTCCACGTTGCCATCGGCGCGGATGACATCGTCCTTCTGGTCGTGGGCAAGCCGGTCCGCCTGGAGCCGCACCTCGCCCTGCGGCGGGGGGGGCTGGTCAGCCGCGAGCGCCGGTGCGGAACATGCCGTTGCCAGGAGAAAGGAAAGGAAAACTCTGCGTACCACCTGCACCTCAAAAGGATAAAGGGGGGTCACCCCCGAATCGGCATGAACTCCCTGCCGGTCAGAATCGAACGTGCCTCGCCGACGGTGAAGAGCGACCCGCAGACGAGCACGAGGTCCCCCTCCCCCGCCAGCCCGCCGGCCACCTCCAGGCCGTGGCCCACCGTGCCGCCAATGGCGGCGGCGCTCCCCCGCTCCCGGCAGAAACCGGCAAGGGTCTCCGCCGGCAGGGCCCGCTCCAGGGTCGGCTCGACGGCAATGACCTCTGCAGCAAGGGGGAGCAGCGGCTCCAGCAGCTCCTGCCAGTCCTTGTCGGCCATCACGCCGACGACCAGGAGCAGGCGCCGGTACGCCATGTCGGCCAGGGAGTCGGCCAGCGCCGCCGCGCCGGCCGGGTTGTGGGCCCCGTCCAGCAGTATTGGCGGAGGGCCGGGGAAGAGCTCCATCCTCCCGGGCCACCGGGCGGCCGCCACGCCGCTGCGCAGGTCCCCATCATCGACGATGAACGCGGGGGCGCCGAGCAGCCGTGCCGCCGTGACGGCGCAGGCCATGTTGACCACCTGGAAGCGCCCCCGCAGGCCGGGGACGAGCCCGTCCAGGAGATAGTCGCCGACCCGGTAGACGAATCCCCCCCCCGCCTTCTCGCAGCTGAAATCCTCACCCCAGAGATGGCACGGGGCACCGGCCGCGGCGGCGGCTCTCCGTATGGTCTCAAGCGCCTCCGGGGGCTGGGGGGCGATCACCACCGGCCGTCCGCTCCGGATAATGCCGGCCTTCTCCCCTGCGATCGCCCCGAGGGTCTCCCCCAGGTACTGGCAGTGGTCGTAACTGACGGGGGTGATGACTGCCAGGAGGCCGTCGCTCACATTGGTGGCATCCCAGCGCCCCCCCATGCCGGCCTCCATGATGGCCAGGTCCACCTCCTGCTCGGCAAAGAGCAGGAACCCCATGGCCGTGACGATCTCGAAAAAAGTCGCTTCCGCAGGCGCCACGGCCAGCACCCGGCGGGCAACGGCGGCGACATCGTCCTCGGCTGCTTCGGCACCATCGATGCGGAATCTTTCTGTAAAATTCGACAGATGGGGAGAAGAGAAGAAGGCCGTCCGGTAACCGGCGGCGGACATGATCGATGCCAGGAACGACCCCGTCGACCCCTTGCCGTTCGTCCCGGCTATCTGCACCGTTGCCAGCCGCTCCTGGGGATTGCCGAGACGGGAGAGGATTTCGCGTATCCGCTCCAGCCCCGGCCTGATGCCGAACCGGCCGCGGGCGTAAATATGGGCAAGGATCTCACCGTAGGTCATTGCGCCGGGAATTATAAGGAATAGAGGTGGGAAAGTCGAGGAATTTGGCTCCCGGTGGGGGTCGTGCCGGCACAAAAAAACCTCCGGCACGGGTATGCCGGAGGTTCGTGACTAGTCGTGCTCGTGCGGCTCAGGCAGCCACCCTGCAGAGCATGCCGAGGATCCTGGCCAGGGTCGCCTTCATCTCCTTCCGCTCCACGATGATATCCACCATGCCGTGGTCCAGGAGGTACTCGGCCCTCTGGAACCCTTCGGGGAGCTTGGCGCGGATAGTCTGCTCGATGACCCGGGGGCCGGCGAAACCGATGAGCGCCTTCGGCTCGGCGATGTTCACGTCGCCCAGCATGGCGAAACTGGCCGTGACCCCGCCGGTGGTGGGGTCGGTGAGGATGGAGATGAAGGGGAGCCCCTTGGCCTTCAGCTTTGCCAGGGCCGCGGAGGTCTTGGCCATCTGCATGAGGGAGAGGATGCTCTCCTGCATCCGGGCGCCACCCGAGGCGGAGACCACGATCACCGGGGTATTGTTCTCCAGTCCCCGCTCGATGGCCCGGGTGATCTTCTCGCCGACCACGCTCCCCATGCTCCCCCCCATGAAGGAGAAGTCGAACACCGCCAACTGGACCTTCAGCCCCTCGATGGTCCCCTCGCCGCAGATGATGGCATCCTTGGAGCCCCCCTTGGCCACGGCGGCGTCGATGCGCGACTGGTAGCTCTTGGAGTCCTTGAAGTCGAGGAAGTCCACGGAGACCATGCCGGCGTCGTACTCGCTGAAGCTCCCCCCATCGAGGAGGAGGTCGATCCGCTTGCGGGCGGAAACGCGGAAATGGTGGCCGCACTTGGGACAGACGTTCAGGTTGGACTCAAGGTCCTTGGTGATGAGGGATTCGCTGCATGATGGGCACTTGGTCCAGAGCCCTTCGGGGACCTTTACCTTCTTATCCTCTTTGCTTACCGCCATCGGCGCCTTGTCTCGTTTGAACCAGGCCATTGTCAACCTCGCATGGGGTACCGCACCGGTACCGGCAGATTTTGTAGTGATAACTTAACGGGTGGGGGATTTTAGCATCAGTAAACGACTCTGGCAACAGAAATGGCGCCGGACCGGGGGACCGGGTTCAGGAGGCGCTCTCCACCCCGGCCTTCAGGCCGGCGACGGCGGCACGGACCCGGCTGACCAGTTCGTCCCCCCCCCCCTGCTCGAAGAGCTTGACCAGGGCACTCCCCACCACCACGCCGTCGGCCACCGCGGCCACCGTGGCGGCCTGTTCCGGCGTGGAGATGCCGAAGCCGACGGCCACCGGCAGGCTGGCCCGGGCACGGATCCTCTCCACCATGGTGCCGATATCCTCGGCGACCGAACTCCTGGCGCCGGTGACGCCGGCAACGGAGACATAGTAGATGAATCCCCGGCCGACCCGTTTCACCTTGTCGATGCGCGACCCATCGGAGGTCGGGGTGAGGAGGGAGATCAGGTCGATCCCGGAGGCATCGGACAGGCGGCTGAATTCGCCCGCCTCCTCCGGCGGCAGGTCCACCAGGAGGACGCCGTCCACCCCGGCGGCCGCCGCGTCGCGGCAGAACCGCTCAGGCCCGTAGATGAACACCGGGTTGTAGTACCCCATGAGGAGGATGGGGACGTCGCATCCCCGACGCACCCTTTTTACCATGGCTAAAATGGCGGCAAGGGTAGTGCCGCCGGCAAGCGCCCGCTCGGAAGAGAGCTGGATGGTCGGGCCGTCGGCCATGGGGTCGGAAAAGGGCATCCCCAGCTCGATGATGTCGGCACCGGCAGCGGCCATCTCCGGGATGAGCCGCTCGGTCAGGGCCAGGTCCGGATCTCCTGCGGTAATGAAGGTCACCAGCGCCTTGCGCCGCGCCTTTTTCAACTGTGCAAACGTTTTCCCGATCCTGCTCATGCAAACTCCGGACAGATGGTAGTTGGTTCCTCCCGCGGGGAGACCGGGGGAGCTCGCAGCCGGCCCCGTCAGAGGCTGGCCGTCTTCATCTCGACGCCAGGCTGGAGCGGCTCTCTCGACATCCGCGCCAGGATCTCCCGGCGGTACTTGCGGATTTTTGCCTCGTACATCCTGGCCTGCTTCCCCGTCCCGCAGTAGAGGCGTTTCGCGTCGGACAGGTCGCCGTCGGCAACCTTGAGCTTGACCTTCAGCTCCCGGACCGCCGCCTCGGCGCACCTATCATCGTGTTTCATCTCTTCGGGGGCGTAGCCGTGACTCTTCACCCGCTCCGGCATCAGCTGCCAAACCCCCACTGCTCCCCGGGAGGATACGGCCCGGGCCGACAGGGCATGTCCGCCCGTCTCCGCCAGGGCTATCTCGGCCAGGTCGATCGGCTTGAACGGGGTACCGATGGTTTTCTCGTAACAGAGGTAGGCCAGCCGGTGCGCCCTCTCCCGGGATGTCCGCAGGGCGAAGGCGGCGGTAATGGCAGGCACCTGGTGCTGCCGTTCAAGTCTGTCCATCTCCTCTTCCCGTTGTTTGCGGGCAGCCTCTTCGGTTGTGGCGGGGGGATTTGCAGCCTGGAATGCGTTGAGCGAGGCCTGATTGTTGGTCACGGCGATCAGGAACAGGAGGGCAAGAATTAGTAATGATATTCGCATAGGTAATGAGTGTGGAAGCGTAAGTGGCTTTGCCGGCTGCCGGGGTGGACATCGACTCCTGTCCAGCGGCGGGGAGGTGGCTGCAGGGATGCCGGCGGGGAACTCCTTTCGTGGCTGAATTTCGTTCATGAGACGCATCAAGGGCATTAAACGCCAAAAGGCCCCGCAAAAGGACCTTTCTCTCGACACGCTCTCTATGAGCGATAAGGGTATATACCCCGCAACCGGGGCACTGTCAACCAACTTTTTTTACTTTTTCTTTATTTTCAAGTGGTTACAGCGGCGTAAACAGCTTGTTTCCCTGAATTGCGCCCCCACCCCCTCACCTTATCCCTCTCACAAAGGGAGAGGGTAAACAAGCCAGTAAGTGAAACGCGGATTTCGCGGCAAGGTCAAGGCGCCTGACGAGCAGGCCGCGAGGCGTACCGATATCCGCATGAGCTGCGGATTTTTCGGCAAGATCAAGGCTGTCGAGGCGCGACGCGGAGGCGTAGCAGCGCTACGCCGCACAAGGAGCGCCGAAGACTTACGCAGATATTGCCAAAAAGCCGCAGCTCACAGGGAAACGCCCATGGCCTGGGCGACCGTATGCATATCCTTATCCCCCCGCCCCGACAGGCAGACGACGATGGACTGCTCCTTCGGCAGGGTCGGCGCCAGCTTGAGGACGTGGGCGATGGCGTGGGACGACTCCAGGGCGGGGATGATCCCCTCCTCCCTCGTCAGGGCCTTGAACCCCTCCAGGGCCTCGTCGTCGGTGATGGAGACGTACTCGGCCCTCCCCGTGTCCTTCAGCCAGGCGTGCTCAGGGCCGACCCCCGGGTAGTCCAGGCCGGCGGAGATGGAGTGGGCATGGGCGATCTGGCCGTCGGCGTCCTGGAGGAGGTAGGTCTTGTTGCCGTGGAGCACCCCCACGCTCCCGGCGCACAGGGGGGCGGCGTGCTTGCCGCTCGGGATGCCGTACCCCGACGCCTCGACCCCGACCATCCGGACCGACGTGTCCTTGAGGAAGGGGTAGAAGAGCCCCAGGGCGTTGCTCCCCCCCCCCACGGCGGCCACCAGCACGTCGGGGAGCCGCCCCTCCGCCGCGAGGTGCTGCCTGCGGGCCTCCCGGCCGATGATCGCCTGGAAATCCCGCACCATCGCCGGGTAGGGGTGGGGGCCGGCCACCGTGCCGATGACGTAGAAGGTGTCGCGGATGTTGGTCACCCAGTTGCGCATCGCCTCGTTCATGGCGTCCTTCAGGGTCGCCGTCCCCGAGGTGACGGAGGTCACCGTGGCGCCGAGGAGCTTCATCCGGAAGACGTTCAGGGACTGGCGCTGGATGTCCTCCGCCCCCATGAAGACCTCGCACTCCATCCCCATGAGGGCCGCGATGGTGGCCGTAGCCACCCCGTGCTGGCCCGCGCCGGTCTCGGCGATCACCCGCCCCTTCCCCATCCGCTTGGCCAGGAGCCCCTGGCCGATGGTGTTGTTCACCTTGTGGGCACCGGTGTGGTTCAGGTCCTCCCGCTTCAGGTAGATCTTCGCCCCGCCGAGCTTCTTCGTCAGCTTCTCCGCGTAGTAGAGGGGGTTGGGCCGCCCCACGTATTGCCGGAGGTAGTAGTCGAACTCGGCCTTGAACTCCTTGTCGTTCTTGAACCTCTTGTAGGCCTGCTCCAGCTCCAGGAGCGCCGGCATGAGGGTCTCGGAGACGTAGCGGCCGCCGAACTGGCCGAAATGGCCGTGCTTGTCAGGGTAATTCATGGATTCTCCATACTGTTTGTATTTGAGGGTGCGGCCCAGGCAGGGCTGACTCTTGAACACCCGGTCGCTGTATCGCCTGAAGCAGTTGCAGGGAAAACCGGCCAGAAAAAGCCTTTTCGGTTTCATTGCACCCGAATGATTTGATTATCCCAAGAAGATAGTATCGTCAAGGGATATCAGCTGCGATTTCGTTAAGAGCACCACAAGATTCAAGAAGCAATAAAGCAGCGACGCACCGAGTACCCCATGCGGGGGCGTCCCTCACGACTCGTCGTGCATCGCTCCGGCCAGGCACCGGGCGAGGATGGCTGCCGCCAGGTCCAGGTTGGCATCGGGGTCGACAGCCGGACCGAGCACTCTGACCTGGCCGGCCCGTTGCAGCAGATGGTCGTCGAACAGGGCGCCGGGACAGAGCCGGCGCAGTTCCGCTACCAGGTGGGAGAAGTTCAGCTCGCGGGAGAGCTTCATGGCCGGGCCGAAGCCGTCGTAATTCATGCCGTTCTGGCGGAACACCAGGAGCGGCAGCGCTCCGGCGGCGACGAAGAGCATCCGCTCCCGCTCCTCCGTCTGGACCTCTTCCTGACGCGTCACCTTCTTTGTCATGGGGATCCCCCCCGACAGGAGCGTCTTCCCCAGGCTCAGCTTCCGGTCGGTAACGGTGACGGATTCGGTCTGCAGGGATATGCCGACGGCCGGCAGGAGCAGCCTCACCGACGCCAGCGGGGTCCGGTCGGTTTCGCCACCCACGGTCTCCACCGCGAGGGTGCCTGCATCCAGGGTGAAGCGCCGAACCACGTGTCGCCCCCTGCTTCTCGCTTCGTCGCTGTCCAGGACGAAGGCGGCCACGCCGCTCAGCCGCAGGGTCCCCGCCAGCCGGGCCGCCTGCTCCCCATCCGCATAGCGCCCGACGACCGCCGGCCCTCCCCCCAGGAGCCGCGGCCGCACCTCGAACGGGGTCATGCCGAGGACCGTTGCCAGGGACTGGACGAGTTCGGGGCCGGCCTCCTGCCAGCCGTGAATGATCACCAGATGCATGGAACCCTCCCTATTGCCTGACGGTATCTATATCTATATGCTTTTCCAGCGGCGTACCGACAATCGAGTTGAAGCGAACATACCAGAGCTTCTTTTCTGGTGACCATTTCCCACCTGCGTCTTTGACCTGTTTTCTCAGGTCAGTTTCGTTTTGCGATTTTCACTGCTACGAGCGAATCCTGGGCTTTTCAGGTGGCGGTTGCCAGTCGGTACGTTAGATTATCAATTCGACGGTCTTGGTCCGTTGCTTGGTCGTCGGGTCATATTTGAATCGGACACAAACAAGGACATCGCCGTATTGCTCCAAGGCACTTGGTCCCCCGCTGTCCGGGTTTGAGGCAAGACGTGTTTCATAGGCTCTCGCACGATGAAGGTATCGCCAACTATACGCAATTCCTGGTAGAACGTGAATTAAAAAACACGTGATTACGATGAGTTCCCTGTCGCCTCATTGGATCACTCCACACCCGGTGAACTCCATTCTCCGCGCCGCTGCACTGCACCGTGTCCTGAACAATCACCATGTCCGAAAATGGCGAGCATCACCCCGCGCTCCGTGCTACCCTGTAGTCGTCGGCGAAAAGATCCGACCCACGGAGAACGATATGCTGCTGGATGCCGAAACATGCTACACCGCCCTCCAGGCCCGCGATCCCCGCTTCGACGGCCGCTTCTTTGTCGGCGTCAGTTCCACTGGGATCTACTGCCGGCCGGTCTGCCGGGCCATCACCCCCCGGAAGGAGAACTGTTCCTTCTACCCCAGCGCCGCTGCGGCGGAAATGTCGGGCTTTCGTCCCTGCCTGCGCTGCCGGCCCGAACTGGCGCCGGGGCTGGGGCGGGTGGATGCCCAGTCCCGGCTGGCACGGCTGGCGGCGGAACGGATGGAAGCGGACGGCCTGTCCGACCAGTCCCTGGCCGGGCTGGCGGCGTCCCTCGGGGTGACCGACCGGCACCTGCGGCGGGTGTTTGCCCGGGAATACGGGGTGCCACCGGTGGCATGGCTCCAGACCCGGCGACTGCTGGCGGCCAAGCAACTGCTGACCGAAACCTCGCTGCCGGTCATGCAGGTGGCCATGGATGCCGGGTTCGGCAGCGTCAGGCGCCTTAATGCCATGTTCCGCCAGCGCTACGCACTCACACCGGCCGACTGCCGCAAAAAGGAGAGGGTCGTGGCTGGCACGGACGAATCCGTCACCCTGTCGCTGGCCTACCGACCACCCTTTGCCTGGGCAACGCTGCTGAAATTCCTCGGGGAGCGGGCCATACCGGGGGTTGAGCAGGTGGAGGGTTCCCGCTACCGCCGTACCGTGGTTGTCAGCCACAGGGAGTCGACCCTGCGAGGGTGGATCGGGGTGGAGAACCGGCCGGAGCGCAGCGTCCTGGAGGTGACGGTCTCATCCCCCCTGTTTCCGGTCATCAACCAGGTGCTGGCACGGGTCCGATTCCTGTTCGACATGAACTGCGTACCGGAAGAGATCGGGGAAAAGCTCGGCGCCTTGCGGATCGGGGGGGAGGCGGTATTCGAGCCCGGCCTGCGGCTCCCCGGCTGTTTCGACCCTTTCGAGATGACGGTGCGGGCCATCCTGGGGCAGCAGATCACGGTGCGGGCCGCCCGAACCCTGGCCGGCCGGATTGCCGCCCGGCTGGGGGAGGCGCTGCCGACCCCCTTCGCGGGGCTGAGTGTTACCTTCCCGACAGCGGAACGGATTTGCGCCCTGGAGCCGGTGGAAGAGCACTTGGGGCCCCTGGGGGTGATCGGCGCCCGTGCCCGGTCGATCCGTGCCCTGGCAGTGGCGCTGCAGACGGGGGCGATCCGCCTGGGTCCCGGCGCGGACCCGGAGCGGGAGATGGCCAGCTTGGCGCGGCTGCCAGGCTTCGGCCCCTGGACCGTCCAGTACCTGGCCATGCGGGCCCTGGGGTGGCCCGATGCGTTTCCCCATACCGACTACGGGGTGCGAAAGGCGCTGGGAAACCTGCCGGCCGGGGAGATCCTGGCTCTCTCCCGGGAGTGGGCCCCCTGGCGGTCCTATGCCGCCATCAGCCTGTGGAATCATCTGGGACGTACGAGCGAACCGGTTAATGGAAGGGGGTAAGACCATGAAACGGACCTGCAGAATTGAGACCCCTCTGGGCGAGATGATCGCCCTGGCGGAAGGGGATGCCCTGTGCGGCCTCTGGTTTGTGGGGCAGAAATATGCGCCCCACGACACGGCGGAGTGGACGCCGGACCGGGACCATCCGGTGCTGGCCGACCTGCGCCGTCAGCTGGCAGACTATTTCGCCGGCCGGTCGGCCAGCTTCGATCTCCCCCTGGCCCCCCGGGGGACCCCCTTTCAGACCGCTGTCTGGGCGCTGTTGCGGACCATTCCCCCGGGCAGTATCGTCACCTACGGTGCACTGGCCCGGCAGGTGGCGGCAAAGCGTGACGGGCGCGTCCCCTCGGCCCAGGCGGTCGGCGGGGCGGTGGGGCATAACCCGATCAGCATCGTCATCCCCTGCCATCGCGTCGTCGGGGCCGATGACAGCCTGACCGGGTATGCCGGCGGTCTGGACCGCAAAGCCGCCCTTTTGGCCCTTGAAAAGGGGCTGGGCCTGACGTGAGCCGGTGAGCCAAGGGCGATGGCGAGTAGGTAAAAGCTGCAAGAAAAGGGAACCGGCTTGCACCGGTTCCCTCATGTTTGCCCCCGCACATCATCCGGGAACAGGCCGGCGTCAGTCGTGAACTGACCTCCTTTGCCCCGCATGAATCAGGTAGAGCTGACCGTTACGGTTTCACGGAGATACGGGAAAAGAATATGTCAGTCGGGTTGGTCGCATCATCGTTGGCCATGGGGAAGATGGCAACGAAATCGTTCCCGGCTGCCGTTGTCTTCAGGTAATCCCCCATGAACAGGACCATCGCCCCTGGTTCCGGCGCATTGCGCAGGTTGAAGGGCCCTGCCACATGTCCCTCGGTCCAGTTGAGCCCCCCATCCTTGGACACCAGAGCCCAGTAATCGGTCTGCAGTGCCTCGGGATCGCTGGTGTCGTTCCGGAAATCGTAGTAGGTGACGGCGACGTCGCCATTATCGGCAACGGCCACGGTGGGGGTGAAGGCAGGCGTTGTCGGCACGGGGTTGATCCTCTTCGGTGTCGACCAGGTTGCACCGTTGTCAGTGGACTTGATGAGGACAATCCCGCCGCCATAGGGGGCCGGGCCGAACCCCATGTCGCTCCAGACGATGTAGAGTGCACCACTCTGTTTGTCCACCGCAACATCCAGCAAGCCGCCACCGGTGTTCACCCACTGGCCGGTTGTCGGATCGCTGACATACCCCGGGTCAAAGGTGGTTATGATACTCGGCGCACTCCAGGTACCCCCCTTATCCACTGAACGAATAAAAGCGATGCTCGCACCACGCGCCCCCTGGGCGTTCTGGTAATCGGCGAAACGGGAGTACACATTCAGCAGGTCCCCATTGGGGAGGACAATGATCTGATGGCCAATATTGGTATTGTGGACCCCGGCGGACATGAGCTGCCGGGCAGGTTCCCAGGTGGCACCGGCATCAGTCGTCCGCGTGAACCAGGTGGAGCCCTGGCGTGAACGAGCATTCAGGAAGTTCGGCGTTGCCGTATCCGCCGCCCACTCATTCCGGGTGAACGTCAGGTAGGCATAGTTAGCGTCATGGGGATCGGCCGTGATTGCCTGCTTGTCGGCACTGTTATCGGGGGATGCGTTAAAATAGACCGTCCGGGCCGGTTCCCAGCTATCACCATCATTGTGTGAAACCGAGACATGAAGCACACTGTTGCTGAAATCGGCGTCCATCCCGAGGGTGGCGAGATAAAGCGTGCCGTTCGGTCCCCATGTCAACCAGGGATCGCCTGCCCGCTGGGTTGTCCCCCCCGTACAGGTGGTCAAGAGCGGCACGGGGGCCTGCGCCCAGGACCTGCCGCCATCATGGGAAACCCCGGTGGAAACCCCATTCGCCCCACCCCACGACCAGCGGTCAGTCTGCCAGGCTGCAACGATATTCTCCGGGGCCGCGGGGTTAACGGCAATGTATGGCTCGATTTCGTAATTGCGGTAATTAACCTGTCCCGGGACAGAACCACCGCAGCTCTCCGTGAACGAACTCGCCCCGGAGACCAGTGCCGGGGCGGTCACGTTCAGGTTGAGTGCATGGACTTCCGCCCCGCTTAACCCCAGCAGCATGAGCGCACACCATAATGATCTCGTTTTTTGCATGAATACCTCCCTTTCCTGTTGTAATGACATGAAATATCCGACGACTCTGTCACGAAACGGTTCGCTGCACCCTCCACCGAGTCAAGGTCCACCTCTTCGTGCACTGGAAGGAAACGGGGAGCGGACCTTTTCATTAAAGAGACGTTGTGACCCGTAGAGGTAAGCAGGTTCCGTACCGATATCGAAAAAAGAGGCCTCCAACACGATAGGGGCGTAATATCGACAGGTTAGACGAGAGTGAGGATGGAGGTTGATGGCCAGGAATTGCTTAATGAAGTGTAAAGAAATTTTACACTTCAGCGGCAGATATCCCGTAAAGCCCCATCCGGGGCTATGTTACGGGATGTGTAAAGAAATTTTACACTGTAAAAAAACCTGCGCCCGCCGGAGGAAAGAGCAAAAGGAATTGTTCGGTCAAGGTCGGTATTCACCCACGCCACAGACGCAAAAAAGCCCCCGGAACCGTTCGTTCCGGGGGCTTTCCCCATGCTCGACAGGAGCGGCTACAGCCCCTTCGCCCGCCTGATGAACTCCCGCACCTTGTCCGGGTCCTTTTTCCCCGGGGCCGACTCCACCCCGCTGGAGACGTCCACCCCGTAGGGCTGCACGGTCCGGACCGCCTCGGCAACGTTCTCCGGGGTGAGGCCACCGGCGAGGACCACCGGGCCGTACTGCTTCGCCTCGGCCGCCAGTTCCCAGTTGAAGCTCTTCCCCGTGCCGCCGTAGGCATCGGGACACCAGGCGTCCAGGAGGTAGCCGGCCACCTGGTATTTCGGCAGCGACGCGATGCTGGCCGCGTCCTTCACCCGGAACGCCTTGATCACCCGGCGCTCCACCTCGCCGCACTCCTCCGGCTCCTCGTCGCCGTGGAGCTGGACTAGGTCCAGGCCGCAGAAGCCGGCGGTCCAGTTGACCTTCTCGGTCTCCTCGTTGACGAACAGGCCGACGGTCTGGACGAAGGGGGGGAGCGCGGCGATGATCTTGGCAGCCAGGAGGGGGTTGATATTACGGGGGGACTTGTCGTAGAAGACGAAGCCGAGGGCATCGGCCCCGGCCTCCACCGCCGTCATGGCATCCTCAAAGGAGGTTATGCCGCAGATTTTGACTCTCACCATAGGGATAAAACCTTTTCACCGCAAAGACGCGAAGGACGCAAAGAAAACCGAAAACCTGAATTGACAAGGATATTCAGGATGTTCGGGATGAGAAAAAACTGCAACGGCTTGAAACCAACGGGGGTTCAATTTTTAGGCAAGATCAAGGCTGTCGAGGGAGTAGGCGGAGGCGTAGCAGCGCTACGCCGCACAACTGCTCCCGAAGACTTAGGCAGATATTGCCAAAAAGTGAGCGCCCTAAAAGGAAACTTTCGGCAGGTGGGCCAGCGATTCCTTGATCGCCTCCTCCGGATACTCGTAGTCCGTCAGCTTCCCGGCAAAGTAGTCGTCGTAGGCCGCCATGTCCACGTGGCCGTGGCCCGAGAGGTTGAAGAGGATGGTCTTCTCCTTCCCCTCCTCCTTGGCCAGGAGCGCCTCGTCGACGGCGCCGCGGATGGCGTGGCTCGACTCGGGGGCGGGGATGATCCCCTCGCTCCGGGAGAAGAGGACAGCCGCCTCGAAGCAGGCGAGCTGGTGCACGGCCTTTGCCTCGACGACCCCTTCGTGGACCAGCTGGGAGACCAGGGGGGAGGCGCCGTGGTAGCGGAGGCCGCCGGCGTGGATCCCCGGGGGCATGAAGTCGTGGCCCAGGGTGTACATCTTGGCCACCGGCGCCATCTTGGCGGTGTCGCCGTAGTCGAAGGCGTAGACCCCGCGGGAGAGGGTCGGGCAGCTGGCCGGCTCCAGGGCCATGATCTTCACCTCCCTGCCGCTCGCCTTGTCGGCGATGAACGGGAAGGCGATGCCGGCGAAGTTGGAGCCGCCGCCGTGGCAGCCGATGACCACGTCCGGGTAGTCCCCGGCGATGGCCAGCTGTTCCTTGGCCTCCAGGCCGATGACCGTCTGGTGGAGGCAGACGTGGTTCAGGACGCTCCCCAGGGCGTAGCGGGTATCCTCACGGGTGGCGGCGTCCTCAACCGCCTCGCTGATGGCGATCCCGAGGGATCCGTTGCTGGCAGGGTCCTTGGCCAGGATGGACCGGCCGGCGTTGGTCCGGTCCGAGGGCGAGGCGAGGACCTCGGCCCCCCAGAGCTGCATCATGCTCTTTCTATACGGCTTCTGGTTGAAGGAGACCTTCACCATGTAGACCGTGCACTCCAGGCCGAACATCTGGCAGGCGAGGGAGATGGAGGAGCCCCACTGGCCGGCGCCGGTCTCGGTGGCGATCCGCTTCGTGCCGGCGACCTTGTTGTAGTAGGCCTGGGGGATGGCGGAGTTGGGCTTGTGGGAGCCGGCGGGGGAGACCCCTTCGTACTTGTAGTAGATCTTCGCCGGGGTCCCCAGGGTCTTTTCCAGCCGGTGGGCCCGGAACAGGGGGGAGGGCCGCCAGATCCGGTAGATGTCGCGCACCGCCTCGGGGATCTCGATCCAGCGCTGGGTGGAGACCTCCTGTTCGATGAGCGCCATGGGGAAGAGGGGGAGCAGGTCATCGGGGGAGACCGGCTGCATCGTCCCCGGGTGGATCACCGGCGCCAGGGGGCCCGGCATGTCGGGGATGACGTTGTACCACTGCTTCGGAATCCGGTCTTCGGGCAAGAGAATCTTCGTATCCATCATTGAACTCCTTCCACACATAAAGAGATAGCTCAGGTCATATCCAGAAAACAAATCTCGCGCGGAGAGGCCGAGGACGCAGAGATAATCCGGCAACATCGATCTTCTCCGCGTCTCTGCGTCTCTGCGCGTGAATGGTCAGGTCAGGACTGTCAGCCCAGCAGCTCCTGCAGCTTGGCGCCGATGTCAGCCTCACGCATGAGCGACTCGCCGACCAGGAAGGCCCTGGCACCGGCACCCTGCAGCCGCTCCACGTCGGCACGGCTGTTGATGCCGCTCTCGGCCACGATCAGCCGCTCCGCCGGCACCATCGGGGCCAGCCTCTCCGTGGTCCCCAGGTCGGTGACGAAGGTGTGGAGGCTCCGGTTGTTGATGCCGACGAGGGTGCAGTCGGTGCGGAGCGCCATCTCCAGCTCCCGCTCGTCGTGGACCTCCAGCAGCACGTCCAGGTAGAGCTCCCGGGCCAGTCCCAGCAGGTCCTCCAGCTGCGCCTGCTCCAGCATGGCGGCGATGAGGAGCACCGCGTCGGCGCCGACGGCGGATGCCTCGTAGACCTGGTAGGGGTCGAAGAGGAAGTCCTTGCGCAGGAGCGGCAGCCCCACCTGTTCGCGGATGAGGGCGAGGTAGCGGAGGTGGCCGAGGAAGAACTTCTCGTCGGTCAGCACGGAGAGGCAGGTGGCGCCGCTCTCCTGGTAGATGGAGGCGATCTCCAGGGGGTCGAAGTCGGGCCGGATGATCCCCTTGCTGGGGGACCCCTTCTTGACCTCGGCGATGACTGCCGTCCACCCGGAGGCCGAAGCATCCCGGAGCGCCCGCTCAAAGCCCCGGGGCTGGTCCTCCCGGTCTGCCACGCGGGCCTTCATGTCGGCAAGGGGCTGGGCCGAGCGGGCAGCGGCCACCTCGTCCCGCTTGTGGCTGACGATCTTCTGCAGTATATCCGGCGTCGCGGTCATGGACTCACCTGAAAAAAAATGCGGGGGCAGCGGCGAGGAGCAGCTCATCGCCGCAGCCCCCGCCGCACCCTGTTCACTACTCGTTGGTCATCTTCACCAGCTTGTCCAACTGGGCGAGGGCCCGGCCGGAATCGATGGCGTCGGCCGCCATGGCGACCCCGTCAGGGAGCGTCCCCACCTTGCCGGCAGCCACCAGGGCGAAGGCGGCGTTCAGCAGGACGACGTCGCGCCGGGCTCCCCGCTCACCGGCGAGGATGCTCCGGACGGTCTCCGCATTCTGCACGGCATCGCCGCCGCGCAGGTCGTCCATGGTGCAGAACTCCATCCCCAGCTCTTCGGGGGAGAAGAGCCGGACCTGCACCCCTTCCGGAGTTACCTCGGCCACCGAGGTGGCGGCGGTGAGGGTGACCTCGTCCATGCCGTCCAGGCCGTGGACCACGAAGCCGCGGCGGCACCCCAGGCGCCGCAGCACCTGGGCCAGGGGCTCAACCAGGTCCTCGCGGTAGACCCCCATGACCTGGCACTCGGCACCCGCCGGGTTGGTGAGGGGGCCGAGGATATTGAAGATGGTCCGGATGCCGATCTCCTTGCGCGGGCCGATGGCATGCTTCATGGCGCCGTGGAGGGCCGGGGCGAAGAGGAAGCCGACGCCGATCTCGCCTATGCAGCGCTCCACCGTCTCCGGGGTGACGTCCAGGTTGACCCCCAGCTTCTCCAGCACGTCGGCGCTGCCGCAGAGGGAGGAGACCGACCGGTTGCCGTGCTTGGCGACCTTGACGCCGCAGGCGGAGACCACGAAGGTGACGGTGGTGGAGATGTTGAACGAGTTGGTGCCGTCGCCGCCGGTGCCGACGACGTCGAGGATCGTCTCCTGGTCGATGTTGATGTCGTCCCGGTCGATGTCCACGGCCCCCCGGCCGACGCGGATCGGCGTGGCCCTGTCCCGCATCACCCGGGCGGCGCCGGTGATCTCGTCCACCGTCTCCCCCTTCATCCGGAGGGCGGTGATGAAAGCGCCGATCTGGGCCGGGGTCGCCCCGCCGGACATGATCTGGTCCATGACCTCGATCATTTCACCTTCGCTCAGGTCTTCCCGCTCGACAACCTTGGCAATCGCTTTCTTGATCATATGCACCTTTCTCTGAAATGCGGATATTTTGCAAGTTCAAGGCGACCGATGCAGGAGAGCGCAGGCGTACCTCTTGGTACGTCGAGCATCTCAAGCAGAGGTCAACGCCGAAATTGCGAAAAAGTCGCATTTCATTTCGACATCTCCAGGAAGTTTTTCAGGATCTGCATCCCCCCCTCGGTCAGGATCGACTCGGGGTGGAACTGAACCCCCCAGATCGGGAGCGACGTGTGCTCGAGCCCCATCACCTCGCCATTGTCGACCCAGGCGGTGATCTCAAGGCAGGCGGGGAAACTCTCCCGCTCGACGACCAGGGAGTGGTAGCGGGTGGCGCTGAAGGGGTTCGGCAGGCCGGCGAACAGCCCCCGGCCGTTATGGTGGATGGGGGACGTCTTGCCGTGCATGAGGGAGACGCTCCGCACCACCTTGCCGCCATAGGCGGCGCCGATGGACTGGTGGCCGAGGCAGACCCCCAGGATGGGGATCTTCCCGGCAAAATGCCTGATGGCGGCAACGGAGATCCCCGCCTCCTCCGGCGAACAGGGGCCGGGCGAGATCACCAGGCGGGCGGGCTTGAGCGCCTCGATCTCCTCCAGGGTGATCCGGTCGTTGCGGTAGACCTGCACCTCCTCCCCGAGCTCGCCGAAATACTGGACGATGTTGTAGGTGAAGGAGTCGTAGTTGTCGATCATCAGTAACATGTTTTTTGAAACTCCTCTAACGGTTCAGGAACGTGGATTTTTCGATGAGCGCAAGGCGCTTGAGGGGGCGAAGCGGAGGCGTACTGCTGTACGTCGAGCATTTGCGCCCGAAAAGCAACGCCGCGATCGCGGAAAAGCCGCGTTCCTCCGTTAATCCAGCCCCTTTTCGGCGGTTTCGATCGCCTTGACCACCGCCATCCCCTTGTTGACCGTCTCCTGGTATTCGGCAGCCGGGTCGGAGTCGGCAACCAGGCCGGCCCCGGCCTGCAGGTGGATCCGCCCATCCTTCACCACCAGGGTACGGATGGCAATGGCCAGGTCCATGTTGTCGGAAAAGGAGAAGTAGCCGACGGCCCCGCCGTAGATCTCCCTGCGGCACGGCTCCAGCTCGTCGATGATCTCCATGGCCCGCACCTTGGGGGCACCGGAGAGGGTCCCGGCGGGGAAGGTCGCCCGCACCAGGTCGAAGGCGTCGTTTCCCGGGGAGAGCTCCCCCTGGACGTTGGAGACAATGTGCATGACATGGGAGTAGCGTTCCACCGTCATGAGCTCGGAGACGCGGACCGTCCCGGTCCTGCAGACCCGGCCGAGATCGTTCCGCCCCAGGTCGACCAGCATGACGTGCTCGGCCCGCTCCTTGGGGTCGGCCAGGAGCTCCTCCTCCAGCCGCCGGTCCTCTTCCGGGGAACCACCCCGGGGGCGGGTGCCGGCGATGGGGCGCAGCTCCACCCGCTCCCCCTCCTTGCGGACCATGACCTCGGGGGAGGCGCCGAGGACGACCGTATCGTCCATGCGGAGGAAGAACATGTAGGGTGAGGGATTGAGGGTGCGGAGCACCCGGTAGATATCGAGGGGGTCCTGGGTCAGCTCCCCGGAAAAGCGCTGGGAGAGGACCACCTGGATGATGTCGCCGGCACGGATGTATTCCTTGGCCTTTTCCACCGCAGCCTCGAACTCCTCCCGCCCCATGTTGGACGTGAAGGAGACCGGCCTGGACGTGGCGGCAGCGGGCCGCGGTGCCGGCAGCGGTCCCTTGAGGCGGGCGATCAGGGCGTCGATCCTGCCCATCGCCTCCTCGTAGGCCTCATCCGGGGATACCCCCTCGTCCAGGTGGGCATTGGCCACCACCTTGATCTTCTGGCGCACGTTGTCGAAGATCAGCAGGGTGTCGGTGATGAGGAAGCAGGAGTCCCAGGCACCGATGAGTGCCGGCTTGTCCGTGGGGAGGTCCTCGAAGAAACGAACCATGTCGTAGCCGAGGTACCCGACCGCTCCGCCGAAAAACCGGGGGAGTCCGTCGATCTCCACCGGCTGGAAACGCTTGAGATAGTCCCTGACAACCCCGAGGGGGTCGGCCGTTTCGGTCACCTCGGGGGGGGAGCCGTTTCTCAGGAGCTCGACCCTGGTGCCACGGGAGCGGATGACCACGGACGGGGTGGCGCCGAGAAAGGTGTAACGGGCCCACTTTTCACCCCCCTCGATACTCTCCAGGAGGAAGGCGTGACGGCCATCGTCGATCTTTTTGAAGGCAGTGACCGGGGTGTCCATGTCCGCCATGATCTCGCGGTAGACGGGAATCAGGTTCCCCTGGGCGGCCAGGCGGGAAAAACTTTCTCTATCGGGGGAATACATCGTTACTCCAGGGTGGAAAATATTCTGAACGTATCACAGGGGGGGCGGGTTAGGCAAACATTTCATCCCGTGGGGATGCACTCATCTCAGGGTAAAATAAAAGGTAGCCCCCTCCCCTTCGACGGAGTCGGCCCAGATCTTGCCGCCGTGACGGTGGATGACCCGCTGCACGATCGCCAGGCCGATGCCGGTCCCCTCGAACTCCTGGCCGTGCAGCCTGCTGAAGGGCATGAACAGCTTGTCGGCATAGCTCTTGTCAAAGCCTGCCCCGTTGTCCTTGACGAAGAAGACCGGGCGGGCGGCCAGCTTCTGGCTGCCGAACCGGATCACCCCTTCATCCTTGCGGGAGGTGTATTTCCAGGCATTGTGCATGAGGTTGTTCAGCACGATCTCCAGGAGGCGCTCGTCACCGGTTGCGGCAAGGCCTTCCGCGATCTCGAAACGTACGCTCCTCTCCGGCGCGTGCTCCTGCAGGCTAGTGGCAATCCTCCTGGCGATCCTGGTGAGGTCGACGTGCTCCCTCTTCAGGCCGTGACGGGAAACGTAGGAGAGCTCCAGGATGTCGTCGATAAGTTTCCCCATCTTCTCGCAGCCGGCGACGATCCTGCCGAGGAGGTGGTGCGCCTCCCCGGAAAGTTCCCCTGCATGTTCCCTGCTGAGAATGGAGCTGAAGCTGCTGATATGGCGCAGCGGCGCCCGGAGGTCATGGGACACCGAATAGCTGAAGGCCTCCAGTTCCCGGTTGGCGATCTCCAGCTCGGAGGTCCTCTCGATGACCCGCTCCTCCAGCTCCTGGTTGAGGCGACGGACCTCCTGCTCGGCCGTGATCCGGTCGGTGACGTCCCGCACGATCTCGATGCCGCCGACTATGTCACCGGCGGCATCCTTGAACGGCGACGCGGTGACTTCGAGGTAGTGTGACGCCCCCTCCTTATGGACATGCCGAAGTATCACATGGGTACCCCCGTCGCCGAGGGCGGAGAGGACGGGGCAGTTATCGCAGGGCTTTTCGTTGTGGTCGTACATCTCATAACAGGGCTTGCCGACAAAATCGCCGACCATCCCCCTGTGGGCATCGTTCTGCAGGATCACTCGCAGGTTGCGGTCCTGGATGCTGAGCCCTTCCCCCATGCAGGCGAGGATGGACTCGAGTTTTTTCTTTTCCGCCAGGAGCTCCTCGTGGGTCCGCAGGTACTCGTCGATCTGGTGGCGCAGCTCCTCCTGGGCCGCCGCCAGTTCGTCGTTCCGGTCCTGCAGGTCCCGTTCCCGGGCCCTGACCGCGGAAGCCATGATCTGGAAATTGTCGTACAGGTCGTGAATCTCAAGATAAGCGGAAAACCCTTTCTGCTCCCGGACTTCCGCCCCCGCCGCCAGCTGCCGGCTCGATTCGGTCAGGGCCAAGAGCGGCGCCGTTATCTTGCCGATCTTCAGATAGACGAGGATCAACGCCCCGGCGAGGACGAAGACCGCCAGGATGGCGAGAAGCCGTTCCATCTCCATGAGGGGGGCGAAAGCCAGCGTCTTGTCATGGACCGACACGATGACCCAGTCGTTCTGGGCAAAGGGGAGGACACTGCCGATGACCCTGCGCTCACCGAGCTTGAAGGAGTAGGTACCGCTGGTCCCCTGGAAACCGGCGGTGATCTGGGGGAGGGAGATGAATGCCTCTTTCTCACCGACGAGCGCCCTGTCCGGGTGGGCGATGAGCCTCCCTGCCGGGCTGACGATGAAGGCATAGGCCTTGGAAGCGGTACGCGTGGGTTCGACCAGCTTGCAGAGGTAGGAGAGGTTCATGGTGCCGGTGATCACCCCCCGCTCCCACGGTATTGCCACGGAGATGACCGATTCGCCGCTTTTCAGCGAGACGAAGGGCTCCGACCAGGCAATCCGGCCGGTTTCCCGCACCTTCTTGAAGGGTTCGGAGGCGGCAAAGTTCTGCTTCTGCGCCGGTCCGCCGGCAGTCGCGACGGGGCCGGCGACACCAAGGAGGGCGCCGCGTTCGTCAAGGAACGTGATGGACTCGAAGAGCGGATCGTCTTCCAGCACCTGCTCGACCAGGGGGCGGATCCGCTTCTCCTCGAAGCTTCTGCCGTCGTTGACCACGTCCCGGACATGCTTGAGCATGACCACCGGCCGGGCAAGGAACAGCTCGACGGCCGTGGCGACGGTCTGGGCGACCTTCAGATTCTCCTGGCGGATGCGCGCCGAGGTCTCCAGGTGAAACAGGGTCACCGAAACCGCCATGGCAATAAGCATCGGCACAAGAGTGAAAAATGAGACGCTCGCAATAAGAGCCTTGCGAATACCCATCGGCTTGTTCATCAACGACCCCGGGTGAGGATTTTGACCATTTGGCACTATATCATGAAAAAGTTTTCGCATAAAACAGATTTCAGAGGGAGGTGACCGGCTGGTCGAACTTTTTTTCCCTGACCCACTTGCATTTATCCGGAGGAGTGATTATTTTCTGACCGCCTGCATGTAACCACACAAAGGAGAACAGACTTCGATGAAGACGACAAAACAGTTCCAGACCGAAGTGCAGAAACTGCTCGATCTGGTCATCCACTCTCTCTACTCCAACCGGGACATTTTCCTGCGCGAGCTGATATCCAACGCTTCGGACGCCATCGACAAGGTCCGTTTCGAAGCCCATTCCAACGAGGCGCTCCTCGAGGGGAACAGCGACTGGAAGATCAAGCTGGTCCCGGACAAAGCGGCCGGCACCCTGACCATTGTCGACAACGGCATCGGCATGGGGATGACCGAGGTGGAGGAGAATATCGGCACCATCGCCCGCTCCGGCACCAAGGCCTTCATGGATGCGCTGAAAGAGGCGAAGGAGAGCAACAATCCCGAGCTGATCGGCCAGTTCGGCGTCGGTTTCTACTCATCCTTCATGGTCGCCGACAAGGTGACCCTCACCACCCGCAAGGCCGGTAGTCCTGCCGCCGGCTGCCGCTGGGAGTCCACCGGCGACGGCACCTACACCGTGGAAGAGTGTGAGAAGCCGACCCGCGGCACGGAGATCGTCCTCCACCTGAAGGAGGACATGAAGGAGTACCTTGACGAGTGGAAGATCCGCTCCATCGTCAAGAAATACTCCGACTACGTCCAGTACCCGGTGGTCATGGTCATCACCCGCACCGAACCGGCGAAGGGGGTCGACGGCAAGGTGATCGAAGGTGGCGGTGAGATCGAGAAGACCACGGAAGAGACCCTCAACTCCATGAAGGCGATCTGGACCCGGCCCAAAAACGACATCACCGACGAAGAGCACGAGGAGTTCTACAAGCATATCTCCCACGACTTCGACAAGCCGTTCCGCTCCATCCACTATGCCGCGGAAGGGGTCAGCGAATTCAAGGCCCTTCTCTACCTCCCGGCCCACAAGCCGTTCGACCTGTTCATGCAGGACCGCAAACGGGGGGTCCACCTCTACGTCAAGCGGGTCTTCATCACCGACAACTGCGAGGCGCTCCTCCCCGACTACCTCCGCTTCGTCCGCGGCGTGGTCGACTCCAGCGACCTCCCCCTGAACGTCTCCCGGGAGATCCTCCAGGAGGACGTGCAGATCAGGCGGATCCAGAAGAGCCTGGTGGGGAAGATCCTCTCCACCCTGGCGGAGATCAAGAAGAAGGAATTCGAAGAGTACCTGAAGTTCTACGGCGAGTTCGGGCCGGTGCTGAAGGAGGGGCTCCACTTCGACTATACCAACAAGGAGAAGCTGCAGGACCTGGTGCTGTTCGAGAGTACGGCAACCGAGGCGGGCAGGCCCGTCTCCCTGAAGGAGTACACCGAGAGGATGCCGGAGGGGCAGAAGGAGATCTACTTCATCACCGGCACCAGCCGGGAGATGGTCGCCAACTCACCCCTCCTGGAGGCGTTCCGGAGCAAGGGGTACGAAGTCCTCTTCCTCACCGACCCGGTTGACGAGTGGGTGGTCCAGGCTCTCACCGAGTACGACGGCAAGAAGCTGAAGGCGGTCGACCGGGGGGATATAGAACTGGAGAGCGAGGAGGAGAAGAAGGCCAGCGAAGAGAAGAAGAAGGAGCAGCAGGAGCAGTACAAGGGGCTCCTGGAGTTCATCAAGGGGAAACTGGAGGAGAACGTCAAGGAGGTCCGCTTCTCCAGCCGCCTGACCGAGAGCGCCTGCTGCCTGGTGGCTGACGAATACGGCCTGAACGCCAACATGGAACGGATCATGAAGGCCATGAACCAGGAGGTGCCGAAATCGAAGCGGATCCTGGAATTGAACCCCAATCACCCGATCGTCCAGGTTCTGGAGGAGATGTACGCCGCGGACAACACCAATCCCCGCCTGGCCGACTACTGCGGGCTGCTCCTCGACCAGGCGCTCCTGACCGAAGGGTCACCGATCAAGGATCCGCTCAAGTTCACTCGGCTGGTCTCCGAGCTGATGGTCAAGGCCAAGGGGTAACCGCCTCTACCGTCCCCGGGTACCACGAAGGGGGAGAGCCTTGGCTCTCCCCCTTCGTGCTTGTCGTTCACCCCATCCGTTCCACCACGGTCACCGCACTCCGACACGGTCCAGAATCCCGCGCAGTGCCCCCTCCTTCAGGGGTTTGTAACAGTAGTCGATGATCCCGAGACGCCGGCACGACTCCTTGTCTCCCGCGTCCTCCGACGATGTCAGGACAAGCACCGGGAGATCCGAGGTCCTGGCATCCTCCCTGATCCTTTTCAATACCTCGATACCGTCGATCCTCGGCAGGCGCAGGTCGAGGATCACCAGATCGGGGACGCCCCCCTCCCCTCCGGCGGCATCAGAGAGCAGGTCGAGGGCCTCCCTGCCGTCACGGGCAACGGACACCCTCTTCAACCCGACCTTCCGCAGAACCCACATGGCCAGGAATTCGTCGTCGGGATTGTCTTCGACCAGCAGCACCCTGAAGTCTGCCAGCAGCGCCCCCTGCTCCGTCATCGTTTCTCTCCCAGGGTAAAGAAGAACGTAGCCCCTTTGCCGACGGCCGATTCAGCCCAGATGTGCCCTCCGTGACGTTCGATGATCCTTTTCACCGTTGCCAGCCCGAGGCCCATGCCCGGGAACTCCACGTGCTGGTGAAGGCGCTGGAACGGCGCATAGAGCTTTTCGGCATAGCTCATGTCGAAGCCGGCGCCGTTGTCCCGCACGAAGTACGCCGTGGTACCGGCATCATCACAGACACCGAATTCGATGCGGGCCCGGGGGGTCGTGCCGGTATACTTGAAGGCGTTGCCGATCAGGTTGTCCAGGCAGATTTCCATCAGGCTCGCATCGGCGACGGCCGTGATGCCCGGGGCAACGACCGGAACCACCTGGCGTTCCGGGTCCTCGGCACGGAGCATCGCCAGCTTCCTCTCTGCCATTTCGCTCAGGTCCACCTGCCTGAGGGAGAGCTCCATCCGGGAAAGCCGGCTCAGCATGAGGATCGAATCGACAACCGTCTGCAGTTGCCTGCTGGCGGCCTCTATCCGGGCCGCCATGAATGCCGTCGTTTCCCCCGCTTCCTGGCAGACCTCGCCGAGGATCGAACTGAACCCCTGCAGGCGAACGATGGGAGCCCGGAGCTCATGGGATACGGCGTAGCAGAAGCTGGCGAGCTCCTCGTTGCTCTTTTCCAGGTCGGCGGTCCGTTCCGCGACGAGCTGCTCCAGCTGCTCGTTCAGGGCACGGACCGCTCGCTGCGCCTCGGCCAGATCGGTCACGTCAACCGTGTAGCCGGCAAGAAGCGGCGGGCGCCCCTCGAGAAAGATCGGGAACTTGAAGGTCTTGTAGCTGTTCCCCTCGAACTCTTCGTCGATCTCCACGGGGACACCGTCACGGAGGACCTTCCGGTCGTCCGCCACCATCTTCCTGGCGAACTCTTCCGGGAAGAGCTCTTCCATGCTCCTGCCGAGAATCTGTTCGACGGGTCTACCGAGCAGTTTTTCGAAATTTCTGCTCACCCTGATCGCCCTCATGTTCTCGTCCTTGAAAAAGACATAGACCGGGCTGTACTCGAGGAACAGGTTGAAAATGGCCTCCTCCCGCCTGAGGGCGACCTCGATATCCTTGCGCTTGGTGATATCCCGTGACGCCCCGAAGAGCAGCAGTTCGCCGGATGAATCGCCCGCTTCGCACGTGCAGACCTCGTGGATCCAGCGGATCTCCCCGTCCTTCCTGACGATTCTGAACTCATCGCGGCTGCTCTCTCCCGGAGCGAGGTCCTGCAGCCGTTTACCGATCCTCCCCGCATCATCGGGATGCACGATGGGCAACCAGCACCCCTGGGCCATGATCTCATCGGGGGTGTAGCCGCTGATCGTTTCGATCGCACCAGCCAGCCACTGGACCCTGAACGGCCGGTCGCCGCTGCGGCGGCAGGCATAGACATAGTCTGAGGTAAGGGTGGAAAAGTGCCGGTAGCGCTCCTCGCTCTCCGCAAGCACCTTCTCGGTCCGCTTCCGTTCGGTGATATCCCTGATGACGCTGAAATAGACCTGTTTCCCTTCGTACTCCAGCAGCCGGCAATTGATCTCGACCGGCATGAACGAACCTTCCTTGCGCCGGTGTGCGGACTCGAAAACGGCGCCCCCCTCCCCACGGACCTTCTGCAGACGGGCGGGGACCATGGCGGCATACTCGGGGGGATCCAGCTGGGTGATATGCAGGGCCAGGAGTTCATCCCTGGCATATCCCAGGCGGGTGTAGCCGGCCTTGTTGACGTCGATGAAATACCCATCCATGTCGAGGATGAAGATGGCGTCCAGTGCCGAGTCGAACAGGTTGCGATACTTGAGCTCGCTGTCGATGAGCCGTCTCTCCGTCCGCTTCCGTTCCGTGATGTCCTGGATGGTGCCGATCATCCTGAAAGGGTTCCCCTGTTCGTCGCAGGAGAACTCTCCCGTACCGTACACCCAGCACTCCTGGCCGTCGCAGGGGCGGATGATCCGGTACTCCATGTCGAACCACCGGACGTCTTCCAGGAGCGAGGCAAAATACCGCTCCATCTCGGTGCGGCACTCCGGGTGGATCAGCTCCAGCCAGGAACCAAGGGTCCTGGGATAGCTCCCGTCGATGCCGAAGATACGGTCCATCTCCCGGGAGCTCGCCCAGCAGTCCTTCACGAGATCGTAGTCATAAACCCCCAGGTTGCCGATACGCTGGGCTTCCCTCAGCAGAGTCTCCTTGTCGCTGAGGGCCCGGGCAGCCTGGACCCGCTCGGTCACATCGTGCATGACACAGAAGACATGTTCCCGCCCGGTGGCGGCGAACTCGACGACGCGACGGGTCCCGTCCCTGCGGGTGATCGTGAGCTCCCGGGAGACGGGGAAACCGGCTGCCCTGTCCTGCTCGAAATGTTCCCGCATGGCGGCGTGGTCCGGACCGAAAAGGTTGAGCAACCACCGGCTGAAGGTAGTCAGTTCACTCCGCTGATACCCGGTGAGGTGTTCCGCGGCCCTGTTGCAGAAAAGGGCGTCACCATCGATCAAGACTGCCGCAATGGGGATCTCTTCCACCAGGGAGAGGAGGAGTTCGCGGCTGAGGCCGGAAACTTCGTGGGGAGGGAAACCGTTCATAATCTCTGCCGACACCGTCCGCAACGCGAAATAAATAAATTCTAACAATCACATGATAACGCAGCATCAAACAACGTCAACAGAATTAATTCGCAAAACCGCCCGCGCTTCGCTCCTGACGCAGGAGGAGAGAGGGGGGGAGTGGAGGACGCCCCCCTGCGGCAGGGCAGGAACTCATGGAGGAGAGGAATGTCTGGCAGCTATTTCTTTGGCAGGAGGCAGTAGTGGAGTCCGTTGACATCCGGAAGGGGCTTTTGCCGTATCTCGCGGCGCTCCGGCCCGTCGTAGTCACCCCCGTCGCCCCGGATCGCGTCGACGCCGATCCTGGCCCAGCCAGCCCCCCGCCGGAACGCCAGGATCCTGTTTTCGGCAATCAGCCGCCTGAGCTCCCGCGCATCGACCCTTTCAATACTGTCGAACTCGGACAGGGCAAAAATCTTCATGATCGGCCTCCTCTGTCACGACGTGTGGCATAAAGTTTAATGCAACAGTTTTAAATTTACACTAGTCAAAAATAGAACAGGTAGGGGTGGAGAAGGGGACGTTACGCCCGGCAGGCAACGAGAGCGTGGGAGAGGGAAGGGAGCGCCAGGGAGCGGCAGACGCCGAAACCGGCCCCTGACAGCATCCCGGCCGTTTCGGCAAGGGTGTAGGTCCGGCCGTTGTAGGTGTTGACCAGCATGTGCAGATCGTACAGGGCGCCGAAGGGGTTGCCGTCGGTGAAAAAATCGTGGATCACCACCCTGCCGTCGCGGGCGACCAGCTCACCCAGGTCGGCAAGCATGGCAACAACCTCGTACCGGTCATAACAGTGGATGAAATTCGACAGGAGCAGGAGGTCCGCGGTACCCCGGTACCTGCCGGCAACTTCCCGGCGCTCGGCGGGGTCCAGCAGGTTGCACGGACAGAGGGTGACCGCATCGTCCTCCCCCGGCCCGGTCACCACGGTCAGCACGTCTCCCAGATCGCAGGCAAGGGCGCGCCACCCGGGATAGCGCCCCAGGAAACTCTTCAGGTAGGTGCCGTCCCCGGCGCCGGCGTCGATGACGAACCCCGTCGGCGACACGGTGCCGAGGGCGTCCCACAGCTCCCGGGACCTGACGGCCGCCGCCTCGTGCATGGCACGGTGGAACAGGCCGAGCCGCTCCCGGTACACCTCCGGAGGATGCTCCTCCACCACGCTCCCCTGGCCTGCCGTCAGCTGGTCTCCCAGGGTTTCCCAGCGGCGCTGCAGCTGGCGCTCGAACGCCAGCACCCCCCGCTGGCAGAGTTCGCTCTCCCGGCTGAGGTAGGTGGCTGCGAAGGGGGAGAGCCGGAGCACCCCGTCACGCTCCTCAATGAGCCCGGAGCCTGCAAGCTGCCGGACGAACCGCTCTCCCTCCCGCGCCTTCATCCCCGTGATCTCCAGGAGCGCTTCCAAGGTGCAGGGGGAGTCTGTGAGCGCATCGATGATGCCGCAGTCAACAGCCGCCATGACCACGGCAAGTTGCCGGTAGCCGGTGATCATGGCGCAGAACCCTGCGTAGTCGCCAGCCGCCGGCGGCGGGTTCAGGATCTCCACGGCAGGCGTCCCCCCCTCACCACGCTGCGCCCGTCATGTAGCGGTCGATGATCCACCGGGCAATGCTGCGCCGGGAGGGGAATCCCGGTGGCGGCTCCTGCCGGCTGAACCAGCGGGCATCCTCCAGCTCGGTTTCATCCACCCGGATCTCACCGCCGGCGTACTCGGCAATGAAACCGGCCATCAGCTGGCTGGGGAAAGGCCAGCACTGGCTCCCCACGTACCGGACGTTTTTCACCGTGATCCCCGTCTCTTCCAGCACCTCCCGGGCGGCGCACTCCTCCAGGGACTCGCCGAAATCGAGGAAGCCGGCGACCAGGCTGTAACGCCCCGGCAGCCATTCGCGTTTCCGCGCAAAGAGGAACTCCTCTCCCCGCCTCACCAGGATGATGCTGCAGGGGTGGAGGCAGGGGAAATGCTCGTGGCCGCAGCCGGCACAGCGCCGCCCCCAGCTCCCCGTCGTGGGGACGAGGCCGGCACCGCAGAGGGAGCAGAAGCGGCTCTCCTTCAGCCAGTAGAGGATCTGCTTCCCCATCCCCCCCAGGGTCAGGAGCAGGTCGTCAAGGCGATCCTCCACGGCGTTGAACGCCTCCTCCTGCCAGGGCGCGGGGACCTCGACCTTGCCGCTGACCGCAACGGCATAGAGCGGCTCCCCCTGCCAGAGCCCGATGCAGAGGGGTTCACGCCCCCCCTCGAGCCAGTCGGGCAGCCCGCCGTGG
>Ga0129297_10000107_pt1 | contig 36963 bp, 37 predicted proteins | sample I18A1metaG_FD_94708 | JGI IMG/M metagenome (GOLD analysis project Ga0129297, IMG submission 94708) | Lake sediment bacterial and archeal communities from Gulf of Boni, Indonesia to study Microbial Dark Matter (Phase II) - ​I18A1 metaG | ecosystem: Environmental > Aquatic > Freshwater > Lake >... | reverse complement strand
GTATTTGGGATGCCACTTACAATGTTCGAGCATACCAGAACTAGGTCGCAGACTGCCATCAACACGATCTTCCAACCAGTAGAAGATTCTCCCACAGTCTCGGCATTTGGCTCTGATGCGTCTCCGAATCCAACTCATTCTTTCGCCCTCTACCGTCTGCTCAACCTCAACCAACAAGGCTCTCCCCGACGATTGCAGTGTATATCTTCGATGACCCCCCGATGCCACTCCCTCTCGCTCTCGTCCCTGTATCGAATGATGTTGCCAATGTATATCCCGTAGTTCTGCCTCAAGACAATCAACATGGGAATAGTCCCGACGTTTGCCGACCAGATTCTTGCCATCATTTCGCCGCCTGATTATCCCGCGAAACGGTCTCTTGTCGATCTTCGTCCCACATCAGTCCCAAACTACATGATCCGGTGATGATTATCCCCAAGAACGGATTTAAGGACAGTAGGAGAAGCCCCGCAATTGTACCCATGAACAAAGCCAACTGGACCCAAGAACTCATTCTTTCGCCTCTTCTTGCATATCCTGCGAAATGACTATGGTTCAATCCTACCAAGTTCAGTCTCCTCAACCCTCATTCTGGCAGTCAAGTTGTGCATCCGAACGAGCGTCTGCCTCTTATGAAGGTCACGCAGAACTTGTGCCAGTTTGTACGGGGACTCCGGAATTGAGGAGCTAACCCGTCTTCTGAAGCATTCGGGGCAATAGACCCCGACAATCTGCTCCTCATAGCCACTCAAAGAATGATATATATCGACAACCAAGCCCACCCCGGCAGGTATGTCTTTCTCACAGTATGAACACCTCATCTTTTCACCTCCTTTTGCGCCGAACGATTATCCTGCGAAACACTACGCCACTCATTCTTTCACCTTTCCCTTTATTTCCGCAGTCGCCTTCCTCAAATCCCGCATATTGGACGCTAGGACCCAGATGAGGCTGATCGCGAAGACCACACAGCACCCGATCAGGAAGATAATGATCACATCAAGCGTCGTCATTCTTTCGCACTTCCATGATCTTGCGATTCGCTCTTTGTCATCCCGCGAAAATTCACACAACCACCTCGAAAGTCGGCTTCCCCAACTCCTTTGCCCGGTCCCGGGTCCAGCCAGAGCCATAGGTAGTAGTAGGCAGAGGAGAAGCAAGAGTGATGCGATAAAGGACGGTGCAGGCAGCAGCCATCGACCAGTTCCGCTCCTGATAGTTCTGCCACTGATCATGCCTCGGCAAGAAAGGAACGAACTTGAAGCCAAGCTCTTTGGCGACCTCCTCGACAGCCAGATCCACGTTGCCCCGACCACCTGAGATCACAACGTCCATCTCGGGGCTGTACTTGCCAAGAATCTTCCTGACTTCCCGCCGAGCCATAGTCTGCTCCACCTCCCTGGAGCCAACGATGCAGACGATCTCCTCCTTGGACAGAACCTCGTCAGCCAGCGACAGAGCAACCACAGTAGATGCAACAGTACGAGCCAGCTTAGCCGCTTCCTCGTCAGCCAAAGATCGATCATACATCGTACTCACTAATCCACCTTCTTCCAAAGATCTCCAAGCCTCTGTACCCGAGCCCGAGAAGGCAGTTTCAAAGGAGGCAACGCAGGGTCAGACAGATCCTCAGCGCGATCCATCAAAGCCAGAGCATAGCGAACCTTCTCGGCAACCATCTCAGCCTTAGCATCGGAAATCAGATCCGGACGAATCAAAAGATTAATCTCAACGTGCTGCACATGAACCCGAACCTGCTGCAAAGCCGCCTCCAAGAAACTCCTGAGATCCTCTCTCACTTTACCCCCCTCTCAGCGTCCATCATCGACCCGATCACCCAGTCCAACTCCGTAAGGGCTCGCGCATTCTCACCCGGGAAAAGCTCTCCCCACAAATCATGAGACTTCGAGCGCCTGTTGACCTCGGCACGACGCGCACGCACCTTTCGTTTCAGAGCACGCCATGCCTCACGGTAGTCGATCATTCCTCTTCCCCTTCAGCTTCAAAGTTTTTACAGTCGCACCCCTCTTCAAGGCACTCCTTCTCACCGTCAGGAGCATCCATAGCGTGCGACTCTTCCGGATGGCCGCACCCAAGGCATTCCACAACGAGCGGGCCGTACAGGAGAGGTGCCTTCGGGAAACACTCGGGGCAGATATGACCGGGAGCGTCCCAGTCCTTCGGCCCAGTCCCGTAGATCTCACCCTTACGCGGCCTCCTGTAACAGAAGACACACCTCTCGTCGTCAGGCACGAGCTTCCCGTGCAACGGACTCAACGGCGTTTCGCTCCCTCCAAATTCGCGTTCCAAAGCCTCTGCATCTTTCTGCAGAGTTCACCAATGGCTGACCTGACCCCCAAGCCCTGAGTAGAACCCGGGTTCACAGCAAGATCGTCAATCAGAATCCCAAGAGGCTTGCCCGTGACAACCTCGTCAGGAACGATGCCCCATGAATTGCAGAAGTCACGGATCGCAGGAAGGTGCCACCCATCCCGACTGGTATAGATGATGCAGAGGTGCCCCGCCTGCTGACACTCCTTGAACAACTCCACAGCCCAGGGAATCGGCTTCCCAATTTCGGGCCACGCCTGCTCAGCAAGAACACCGTCAAGATCCCAGACGATGTTAGGCTTCTCAAGAGGAGCAGAACGCTTCGCAGCAGCCTCCACGTCGATAACGTCACGACGCCTATACATCAGATCCCCTCCGGCCCGCCTCTTCAAGCTCCCCCTCCAAACGGCAAGCAGGACAGCCCTCGCACTCGGGCGTGTGCTTAAGATCCCGCTCGTCGAGCATGTGCATCCTGACCCAGATCAGGAAAGCCATGTTAGCAGCATCGACAGCCTCGTCCATGATCTCCTCAGGCCCACTCTTCTTACACGCCCCCCTCAGCTCGTTCAACTCCTTGGCCAGATCATCGACGAGATCACCCAGAGGAGGATCGATGAAGTCCTTTGCCAGATTCCTGGGCTCGTTCAGAACCTTCAGCATCGAAGACCGAAACAGCTCAAGCTCCTTTTCCAACATTTTTTATGTCCCTCCATTTACTCGCAACCACCCGGATCTCGCCCAGAGCGCCGCTCGTAAGATCAAGAGGAGAACCCACACTTCTGGCTTTCACACCATCCCGCAACCCGGACTCCTCCTCACCAAGCCAAGCCTCAAACTTCTCTACATTCTGCGCGAGGAAGTATTTATGGTAAAGACCAATCACCTCGTCGAGCCACTTAGGATCCAAGGCCTTCAAGTGATCAAGCGTCTTCGGCAACTGGCGGACATCCGGCTTATAGCCGATGATAGCGAAATGACCCACATGAAGCACGTCCTTGTCGTGAAACATGAAGCGGGCCACATGAGACTCAGGAGAATCACCCCTATTCCAGCCGAAGAAGCGAAGATCCCCGGTCTCAAGATGCACAGCAGCAACCAAGCCAATCAAGATCATCCCTCCTCCAAAGCACGCGCCCGCACAGGAAGAGTCAACTTCGGATGCCAAACCTCCCCAGTGATCGTCGTCTCCCAAAGCTCATCCTCACAGTAGAAGCAAGGAACCTTCTCCTTCAAGTCAAAACGAGTATAGTTGTGGATACACGAATTACAGCCCTTCTCCCGGCTGTTGCCAAACTCGTAGTTCAAACAGCGCTTGAACATGTCGCGATCACAGACCTTCACATGCAAACACTTAGAGCAATCACTCTCAATTGGCGTCTCCATGTGAAGCATAGACCAACCAAAGAAGCTATGATGAATCGGATACCCAGGCTCCCAGAAGTATTTCCCGCTGCTCTCCCAGCGCTTCATCCAGTGATCAGTGAGCAGGCACCGCAAGATACGCATCAAGGCGCCCCGCTTTAAGCCAGTAGCACGCATAAGCTCCGAGGTGCTTGGAAGAGTCAGATCGCGGTCAGACCAAGGCTTGTTCTTGGCCTCCTTCTGGAGCTGAATGTCCCTGGCAGCCTTCCAGATCATGTTCTCAGAAGCAAGCATGATCGTCACTTAGATCGCCTACAACTCGGACAAAGATACTGCCTCGCATTACAAGTTGAGAACTCCCGGCCACAATCCGAACAGATGTACCCACTCATTCCGATCCCTCCTTCAATCCTGGGTTCTTGGCCCTGTGCGCCACCTGACACTTAGAGCAAAAAGGATAGCCCTTCGGCCCCTCGTAAGAATTGTCACACCGATCATGGGTGACAGCACAGAAGGTCGTGGAGATCTCCATCTTGAACTCGTGGCGACGAGCCTTCCTAATGCGAACCAAGACCGTTCACCCTCCCCTTCTTCGCCTCCTTTGCCTGCTGCTTCCAGAGTTCCCATATCACAATGAGAGAACCCATGTTCAAGAGCCAGCCAAGCATCCTGACCACACCCACGATAGGATCCCTGAACCAAGGAGCATTCCACGTCATCAGCATTATGCCAAACACGAACGCGATGCAAGACACAAGCATACAAATGTCATGCCCCTTCATTTCTTCGCCCCCTTCTTCTTCGGCCACACAAAACGCTCCTCATACGATCTGGTCCTCACGATCTCGATGAAGTTCTTCTCCACGCTCTCCCAGTCCCGCTCGTAGATGTGAAGAGAAGAAGAGATATCGACATACCTGCCCACACCGACGTTCAGCTTCTTGGCAATGTACTGCTGAAGGGCGACCATGCCCCAGACGTTCAACCACCAAGCCTTCCAGAGATCCCGCGAGCGCCAGTAGGTGTGCATCTCAAGCCAGGACTTCGAAGGAGAGCCAAGCTCAGAGGCCACCCGACACCAGACCCTCTGAAGGCACGGAGGACCATCGACCCACTCGTCGATCAGAGGCTGCCACGTCACGGCCTGGGCACGCCGCGAGTATGGCACCTTCTTCAACTTATCGATGATGTAGGCAATCTGATTGACACCGCCATAGCCGGACATAATGAAGTCAGCCAGACAGGAAGACCCACCCATCGAAAAGCAAGGATTCGTCTGACCATGCATGACATCAGCAACCTGAGAGTTAGCGTAAGGCCATTCAAAGAGGCGCTGATGATAGGTGTAGTGCCAATCCTTGCCAATCCGACGATCCTCAGTACCCTTCAGGATCTCCTTTGCGTAGCTATCCTTCTTGTGCCACGCAAAGACCGCCCTGTGAATCCGAGGCTCAGAGAGCGGGTCTATAATATAGGCGATGCCAGGAGAGAGATCCCTCGCATCCTCACCGTACTCAGTGGCGATGACCCGCCCATCAGTCCAGCACTCCTGCACAAGAGCCTCCCAGGCCTCACCGATGCTCTGACGCTCAATAACTATCGAAGAACCGAACATCCTATACCAACACTCCAGCCAAAGCCAGTATCATATATCCAACCGTCCAAAGACCCCCTGCAACAAAGCAGCTTACCAAATCGAGCTGCCGCCCATCCACACGACCCTTGAGGCCCCTCCTGCAATCCTCCACAATCTTGTAAGTAAGGTAAGAGAAGCCAGTGAAGATGGCAAGTGCTAACCCAATCAGCCAAAGAGGAGGGGCCAAGGAGTATGGCCCAGAGTTCAAGACAGCACCTCCCAGAGCCCCATCACCTTGAAGATGGCAAGCCACAGACAAACAAGCAGAATAACAGTCGCCACCGATGCAGCCACCCATAGAAGCGAAGACATATCCATCAGCTCACCACCTCGGCAACTCAACCAACCAGTACCGAAGACTGTATCCGCTCACGTTTCCCACGCCGTCGCACCTCCTTCTGCTTCGTCTTCCCAGGCTCAACGATGAGGACGCCCACCGATATCCTAAGCACAAGGGTCTTAGCACAATACGGACAGTTGATGTTGAACTCAAGCGGCATTCCCACCACCAACGTCGCCGTGCAAGTAAGGCCGCTTCATGTTCACCGCATTCTTCTTCAGGACCGCCGCCTCAAGATCGATTCCCTTTCGGTTACAGAAGTTAGCGATGCGGATCACAGCGTCGGCACACTCCTCCGAAACCTCCTTCCCCTTACGAACTTTGTTCATAGCTTCACCCGCTATCTCAGAACAGACCAGGCCCAGCTCAGCAACGTCCGCGAACACCTTGTCGGGAATAGCGTTGAAGCGAGCCTCAAAGCCCTTCTCAGTGTAATGCTTATGCACCAAGCGCTGAATGTCACGTAGATGCAAGCTTGGCCACCTCCTTTTCCGGCTCCAGATCCACCGACTTCTTGATGAACGCCATAAGCTCAGCGACCCTCTTCTTGGAGCGCTCCTTCGCCAGCATCCTGAAGGCGTGCCGAGCATCCCGCAGCCGCCGCTCCGCCTCGTCAAGACGCTCCATCAAACGAGCAGACTTCGCGTTCATCTCACCCAGCTCCTCCTCAAGCTTGCACCTGTCATTGTACTCAGACTCAAAGCGCTCGTAGAACTCAAGCTGAGGAAGCAGCCTATCAAGAAACTTCACCATCTGAAGGCCATCCTCAGGGCTCTGAACCGGAGTCTGAGCGAACTGGGAATCAGCGTCCCTGCCGACCACGATCCACCAAGTATTTTGCACAGGCTTCTTTATGAGGTGAACCTCCCAGCCCATAGATTTGTTACCCACTCACCCACGCTCCTTAAACGGCGTCTCGTAATCACGCTCTGCCTGCTTCACCTCAACGTCAACGATGTCGATAGCCCGCCGAAGCGCAGCGACTTCATCAGCCGCCATTGAATACCAATGCTCCATCCATTCAGCAAGCCTCTTCAAAATCCTGATAGCGGACTCAAGCTCATCAAAGTCAGGACGTTCAGGCATGAGGACATACCCTCTTACACTTCATGCAAAGCCCCACCTGCGTCTCGAAGTCGTCAGAATCCTCAAGGTCAAGATCCTTCCCGAGGCAGTCCTCGTCGTCTTCCACAGGGAAGATCACAAGGCCGAGCGGCTGTCCCTCCGGCTGGAACATGACACAATCCCTGCACATCGGTGGAGCACCGTCCGTCCGAAAGGGCTGCCCATCTACTATTTGTGCAGCCAAGCAAGGAACGCCCAGCGGCGGAGCCTTCAACCTCGACCACTTCAACGCCTCCTCACAGGCAGGAGTCTTCGTGGTCACGCCCTTCTCATAGAACAAACATGTACCTTTTCTCATAACTCAACCCTCGGTTTAGTGCCCAGTTTCATAGTCAGATCCTCCAGACTTTCTAGCCTCCTCCTTTTCCACCAGCACCACGCGCTCAATGACCGCAGACTTCAAGACGTACATGAAGATCCCCTCACACTGAATGTTGTCCCACCGCTCCATGAGAACGAGCCACCTGTCATCCTCGCGGATAACCCGACCTGTCACCTCCATCCAGTTCTCGTCGATCTCTTCCCGGGTCTCAACGAGCACATCGGAGAGTCGCCCCCCGCAGCCGACGCTGGAACCGACTCTGAAGTGGTCCAAGTAACGGACCCGCACAACTTCACAGTCTTCCCAGCGGTTACTCGTAGGAGCAAGCACCATCATTCATCCCCCTTGCTCCTCTTCACCACCTCAAACCGGATCTGAGGTGGATTCGCATCCTCAGGAATCACGCCGCCAGGAGCGTGATACCTCCGATACAGCTCATCCCACACATTCGGCCACTCAGCTTTGAGCTTGGCCAAGTTGTTCGTATCCGCCTGCCGCATCGCCGTCATGATCAAAGCATAGAACGGATAGGCCTGAGCCTCAATGTGCTGAGACATCTCATAGTCGTACAGAGTCATTTCGCCACACTCCTATTCTCCAGATGCATCCAGACGGACCCCACGATTACCACCCACCAAAACAGCGCGAATAAGATCACCGTCAGGAGAACCTCGCCCCATCCAGCCTCTCGACCCAGATCACGAAGACTGAGCACCCAGAAAGTAGATACCCAGATGCGAAGGCGATGAAGAGGCCGCACACAACATCACTTCTTCCCATTCTCAATCTCACGCCGCACCAAGTAGGTCACGAACTCAGATACAGAACGGAAGCTCGTCCCCCTGATGAAGTCCCTGACCTTCAGGTACAGAGAGTGAGGAATAGTAACGTTGCTAGACTTACGCTCCGAAACCATGTCGCTCGGCCCCTGGCGCAGCAGAGGATACAAGGATCCTCCAACGCCACTCCTACCATCGGTGACACAGGCCAGCCCAAGACTCAGCTAACGCTTTGCCCTGAAACACAACCTTGCGTTGCACAGACACCGAATCCGAAGTGACACTGTTCCGCCGACCAAGCGTCACCAGCACTAGCCCACACATATAAAAATGTACCGTTACAACGTGGAGCTAACATGGAGCTGCTAGAGGGCCTCCTAAGGAGAAAGCGGATCAACCTCGCCAAGCGACACCTACCCAACGCAAAGAGCATCCTAGACATCGGGTGTGGAAAGGATGCTGCCCTCCTCAGCGCCCTCAAGGTAAAAGACCGAGCAGGCATAGACATCAACGTGGAATCCTGCTACCGGGAAGGCTTCGCCCTCATCCAAATGGACGTAACCAAGGCCCCCCTTCCATTCTTCAGCAAACGGTTTGACGCCGTAACCATGCTCGCCACCCTCGAACACATAGAACCAGCAAGCCGTCAAAACATTGTGAAAGAAGCCGCCAGAGTCCTCAAGCCTCAGGGAACCATCCTCCTCACCATGCCGACCCCCATATCGAAAACCATCCTCCACGCAATGGCAAGGACAGGCCTCATATCGAAGAAGCAAGTCCAGAACCATAAGGCACTCATCACCCCCCAAGAAGCGACAGGCCTCCTCCAAGAAGCCAAGCTCCAAGAGATCTGCCACGGCTACTTCGAGATGGGGCTAAACATGTGGGTAACAGGAACCAAACAAGCTAAACAAGCTGGTGCCGAACGCATCGCCGGAGTAGCAAAGACGGGTTAAATGCGCGGCTGAGGGATTTTCCCGCTCCCGGGTTCAAGTCCCGGCTCCGGCGCCTGTGCTCGGCACCGACACTAATGTGTCTGTCCTTCTATATAAATCATACGTCCATGACAGGCACCATCAGGAATTTGACCAGCACCCCCCAGACAGCGAAAGCCACCACCACGAGCATCCACCCCCGTTTCGACTCCCCCATCGCGAACGGGATCAGGAAACTCAAAGGCATCACAGCATACCCCAATGCCCGGTCAGCCCACAGAGGCAGCAAGGCCAGAAGCGACACCGCCAGGACGGCCATCAGCTTGTGAAGATCCCACAGCTTATGCCACCTCAGGCGCAGCAGAAAATGAGCAGTGAGAATGAATGCAGGCCCCAGATACAGGACCGTAAACAGGATGGGACGCGAGTACATGAACGCCTTCTGAGCACTCAGAAGCCCAGAGTGCTTCACAGTCGCACTCACCGCATACGGCGCCAGAAACATGGCCAGAGGAATCGACCCCAGAAAGATGCCAAACAAAGACAAGATCCAGCAAGACTCCTTCGCCCGAAACAGCAGGACCAGCACGAAGAAAGGCGCCAACAAAATCCAGGGCACCGGAGCGTGCATGTACACCATTCCCAGAGCAGACAGGACAAAAGCAACCGGATGCTCTCCGAGGAAGGCCCAGATCGCGACAGCCAGAAACAGCATCTCGAAGCCCTGAGGAGCCACCTGAAAGCCCCGATCCCAGAACCCCACCCCCGAGGCCAAAAACAGGGCAGTACACATCGCATAGTAGGAGCCCCCACCCCACCTGTAGGCCACCAGAATCAGCACCGACAAGGTTGCACTAAAAAGGAATACCTGCAAAATTCGACCGAAGAGATCCTGATAGCCCAGGTATACAGGCAAAACAAACAGGAAATGATATAGAGGAGGATACGGCATCTCCCCTGCACTCAGGAATACCCTGTCCACGATGGCCGACGGACCCCGCTCAACAATCGCCTGAACCAAGCTCCGGTGCCACTTGTAATCCTGGCCAATCGGCATCGGATAGATAGCGCTCGCCCAAACCCCCACAATCAGATGCAGCGCGACAACGATGATACAGACCCAGAGGTATCGGTCAATGCCTGAGAGTTTCACGAGCCGCCCTCCAGAGACACCTTAATCCATCGACCTTCCTGAGCTTCGAGCCAGACTCCCTGGCATCGTACTGGATCGAATACTCGTAGAACCTCTCGCGAGGAAGATCCCACAGCAAGAGAAACGTCAGCTCGACCTCAACGTCGAACCCCGAGCACTTGACGCGGGCCGGATCCAAGAGGCCGCGCCTGAAGATCTTGTGCCCCGTCATCACGTCCCGAACCTGAATCCCCAAGAGAATCGAAGAAGCAAGACTGATCACCCGGTTCCCAACGAAATGCAAGCGCCTCATCCGAGGCCTGCGCCACAGCCGCGAACCAAAACAGACATCGACCTTCCCCTCCGTGACAACCGAGAAAAAGTAGATGATGTCCTCACAAGGGTACTCCCCGTCACAGTCATGAATCATGACGTAGCGGCCCCTCGCAACTTCCAGACCAGAGCGAATGGCAGCCCCCTTGCCACGATTGACAGGATGAGTCACGACCCGGACCCGAGGATCCTCCTGAAAACAGCAGTCCACAGAGCCGTCAGTAGAGCCATCGTCCACCACGACGACCTCACCATCTATCCCGGCCTCGTCCAGAGTGGCGAGCACCTCAGCAATAACGCCAGAAACAGAGCTACCTTCATTGTAGGCAGGAAGGATCACACTGAGACCCACCAACCTACCACTCCCCGGCAGACTTCCTCCGAGACTTAGAGCCCCCACCGAGCAGACGCTTCAGACCCTCCCGAGAACGCACGATCCTAGAAGAGAGATTCGCCTCGAAGCGCTGACCCTTCGGACCAAACCTATTACGGGCGGCCTCATACTGACGCTTCGCCCTGAGATAGACGTTTCGAGCCTTCACTCGCTGAGGAGCGTCGATGCCCCTCTTGTTCTTGAGATCAAACTCGCTCAGGATGCCCCGACCGCGCCGCCGCAAACCTCAACCCCACCGAGAAAGCAGACTCCGAATCTTAGAGCTACTAGGCATCTCCTCCTCGCCTTCAAGACCGCCACCCATGCCGCCCATCATGGGCGGAGCGCTCCCAATCGCCTTGATAAACTCAAGCCGCCCCTTCCGATCCTTCGAGACGGCAAACTTGAGCATCGAAATCAAGAAGCCCTGCCCAGCCTCATACTCGTAGAGCTTGCAGATCCACCACGCCCGGGCAAAAGCCCGAATCTGGGCAGGACGAAGATCAGTCATCATCTCGATTCTCTGGTCATTGATCAGTTCGCGGAAAATGGCAGCAAGCTCCTCCATACCACTGCCCGTAGGCTCCTCCCCCACAGGAGCCGCCACCATGCTAGTCACCGCATCGATAGCAGAAGGATCCTGCTTGAAACGCTGAGAAGCCTGGAAATCGCGCTCATCAAGCATCTTGACAAGCTCCTCCTTCTTGAACTTGTCGTATTCACTCTCCCCCTTCTTCGGCTTCTTCTCAGGAACAGGCTCCAACCGCGTGAAGATATCAACATACGGCTTATCGACTCTAACCATCTCAGCTCACCAACGCAATCAACGCCGGTGTGATCATCTCCCGAACCATCTGAAAAATCTTGCCGATAGTGACTCCCTGCCTCAACACTACCCAGTACATGACGAAAGCCACCAACCCAAGAGTAACCATCGAAACGTACATGATCGTCTGCATCATCTTGTCAGCCATCGCCGTCATGATCTCGTCCCCCCACCTTGAGTGCATAGCAGAGTATATCTCGCGACGCTCAAACTTCAAAGGATTCATCATCCGACCAATGACCTTCACAGACTGGAGCTTTGGAGCCTTCGTAACCGGATCCAACACAGGCTTCCCATCCGAACCTTTGATCGGCTCCAAATCCCGATAGATAACCTGAATCCTCCGCGAAAGCTCATCCACAACCCAGGGAACCGCATCCCCCTCCGGATAGATGTGGATCGGAACGATACCCTTTCGAGGACGCAAGATAGCATCAGAACGGACCATCCGATAACTGATGCCATCCTGCACAAGCGAATGATCACCCTGACTGAAGATCGGCAGCATCTTCTGAGTAAGACGACCCGTCTGGCTCACAATGTAGCAATTGACTAGAGACTTCCTGTTCAACTTGGCCTTGATCACGACGCCCAAATCAGGACGAGTCAAAACATAGACGGCAATGCCTCCCAGCATAACCCCAAAGTATAGGTAGACGAACTCAGCGATAGTAGGCATGGCCCCGGATACACCCGAGCACTCTTAAAAAGCTTTTCCCGCTAGGACGGTGTTGTAACGTTATCGCCTGAAGCGACGCCTCTTCCTCTCCTCAGCCCTCTCCTCCCTGTCGATATCCACAGGCTGCCTAAGCGCCGCATAGAAGAAGTTAGTAATCCCTACACCGACATGCCCCAGAGCCATAAGGATCGACAGGTACAGCGGAAACGGCCCCCCAGCAGTCACCCCTGCCTGAGTCCCAATCATCCAAAGTCCAGCCGGAAACCCGACAAAAACGTTGATCAGAGCACTCCGCAACGCCGACCCCCGCCTAAGAGAAAGCACCAAGGCAATAGCAGCAACGATTGCCGCAAAGACCCACCAGTTCCGGGCCACATCCGCAAAGATTATCTCCCGAACAACCATCACCGATCAGCCCTCTCTTCCTCCCAGAGCCGAGGCGAACAGATTTGTCATGCCCACGCCGATCTGCGCCACCGGACTAATAACACTTAGCATCAGGACCATAGGGCCGCCATTCACAATCCCGCTCTGCATAGCCAGCATCCATAGCGCCGCCGGAAACCCAAGAAAGATGTTCATCAGACCCGAACGCAGACGGCCCTCCTCAAGAGCCATAAAAACCGTGAAAGTGGAAAGCAGGTACGCGAACACCCACCAGTTCGCAGCGACATCAGCAATGACCCACTCCTCAATCTCCCGGCCAATGCTTATCGTCAGCGTAACCGAATAGGAGTCGGGATATATCCCGGATGCGTGCCCGTGCGCCCGCACCTCATAGACGCCCTCCCCCCAATCCGAGGTATTGATGTAGGTCTTGTTGACCCCAAGGCTCGGACCCGAAATGACCGTCCCATTCAGGAACTCCACCGTGACGTTCAGCCACGCAGGATACACCACGCCAGTTAAGTTCATGATCTGACTCAAGTTGAAGAATGCATCAGCCTCAGTCGTATTGATGTACAGATGCACAGAAGCCGATGAAATCGTAACCGTAATCGTCACCGAGTATCCAGCAGAATAGTTTGCAGATCCAACAGTATGCGAACGGATCTGGTAAGAACCCATACCCCACGTTGCAGCAAGAATCACAGTTGTGTTGATGCCAAGGCTAGGCCCCCCAATGACGGTGCCATTCAGGAACTCGGTCGTCACACTAAGGATTGCAGGAGACACCGTGCCAGTGATGTTCATGTTCTCCCCAAGGTAATAGGTCTTAGCCGCCTCCGTGCCGTTAGCATAGATGTGAAGAGTCGGCGCCGCCTTCGTCACCGTCACAAAGACAATATCCGTAGTATTCGAAGTACAGTTCCCGTCCCAGAAGAACCCAGTGAAGTTCCAGACCCCAACCCCAAGCCCATCCACGTTGAAGGCGATGTTCGTATTGTTAGTCCAGACCCAGGGACCCCCGAGATGAGTTCCATTCCTGTCAACAGTATAGTTGCCAGTAGGAGAGCCAGGATCCGTCACGATCCAACCGATGGTATTACCAGCAGCTCCATAGGTATAGGAAAAGTCTGCCGGGTGATTCACCGATGGCTGGACAGCAGTGACATTGACGAAGACAGTATCCGTAACGTTGCCAATACTGCCCTGAGCATCAATCGTGAAGTTGTAGTTGATCCCTACAGGACGCCCATCAACATTCACATTGATCGTAGTATGGTTGTTCCAAATGCCACTCGTGTACCAGACAGCGTTCAGATAGACCGTATAGTTGCCACTGGGATCTGCCGTCGAGTTTACCATCCAAGGAATCACATTGCCAATAGAGCCCTCGGGGTATACCAAGTCAGGAGGATGGTTGATCGTAGGCACAGCACCCAGAAGGAAGGCATTCAGTACGAAATCATCACTATCAGCCCCGCCGTCGCCAGTAGCATTCACCCGCTTATCGCACCACCCCGAAGTGCCTCCAGTGATCGTAATCTTGATACGGATCGTGACATTGTACGTCCCAGTCGTATTACTCCACGAGACAAGAGTACATATCGCAGCGGGATCACTTATCTCAACCAACGTGTAGCCAGTCCGATTCCACCTCAGGACGAAGGACTGCGCGTCACCAGTAGTATTGACCTGAAGGTCGACAAGCGACAAATTGGCCCATCCAAGGGAATGGTTCAAAGTGAGATTGATCCAACCCGAAGTCCCGATGATCCACGGATTCGTTTCCGCCTGAGCAATGAGCTTCAAAACAGCAGCAGATACATTCACCCAAACCAGATCAGTGACATTAGAAGCTGAGAACTCATCCCAGACAATGATAGTCACGTTCCAAAGACCAATGCCAAACCCATCGACGTTGAAGTTCAAGTTCGTATTGTTGATCCAGATCCAAGGCCCACCCAAGTCAGTGGCATTCCTCTCCACAGTGTAGTTGCCCGCGCTTGAGCCCGGATCGGTTATGATCCAGCCAATGGTATGCCCCGTGGTGCCAAGAACATAGTTGATGTCAGCAGGAGAGTTGACCGTCGGCAGAATGTCGCTGACATTGAGCAGAACCATGTCAGAATCGGTCGCCCACCCATCAGAAACCACAATCGTGTAGTTCCAGACGCCAGCCCACTCAAAGGAAGACAGATAACTGATGAGCGTGTTGTTCGTCCAAGCCCCGGCCCCATGAAAACTCGTGTTCCTGTACACGGTATATGTTCCACTATTGTGCTCCAGATCGATCACAAGCCAGGGGATCGTAGCCTGCAAGCCCTCGTTCATGTTCTGATCCGCAGGAGCATTCAGGGAAGGAGGAGTGTTCGTTATCGTGATCTTCCGCACAGTAGAGTTGGCCGCCGTGTAGTTCGCATTGCCAGCGGTATACGCCACAACCAAGAAGTCCCCAGAACCCCAAACGTTAGAATCAACAATTACCGTCGACACGCCCACCGCCGGAACACTGATCGCCGTCCCATTGGTGAATCGAACCACCACAGTCAACGTGGCAGGAGTGACATTCCCAGTCAGATTCATCATCTGACAGATAACATACGTCTTGTTCCCCGCAGTGCCATTCAGGTACATCCCAAGAGTTGGAGTTGCCTTGCCAACCGTCACGAATACGATGTCAGTCACATTCGCAGTGCTATTCCCATCCCAGAAGTACCCAGTGAAATTCCATACTCCAGCAGGAAGCCCATCAACATTGAAGGCAATGTTCGTGTTGTTCTGCCATGTCCAAGGCCCCCCAAGGTCCGTGCCGTTCTTTTCAACAGTGTAACTGCCCGTAGGCGAGCCAGGATCTGTAACAACCCAATCAATGGTGTTTCCGCCGATCCCATACGTATAGCCGAAATCCGCTGGATGGTTTACAGTGGGAAGAACATCGGTGACGTTGACGAAAACAGTATCGGTGACGTTCTCCAGAGAGTCCATCGCGTTCAGCGTGAAATTGTACAAGGTCCCGACCGGAAGACCATCAACGTCGATGTTGAACAGAGTAGCATTCGTCCAGTTGCCCGATGCATACCAAACAGTATCCTTGTAGATCGTATAGAAGTGCGTGAGGTCAACACTACTGTTCACCTGCCATCCAATCTGGTTCCCCACCGAACCCTCGCCATAGCTGAAGTCCGATGGAGAATTGCACATGAGATGAGCCAATATAGAAAGCGTACGAGTAGCCGAGTTCGCCGCAGTGTAGTTGGCATTGCCATCAGTATGGGCACGAATCAACCAGCTCCCTATACCCCAATCATTGCTGTCTATGACGATAGTCGATACGCCCGCAGCCGGAACCGAAATGTCCGTTCCATTCCCTGCAAACTCAACCACAACGACGAGCAACGCAGGCGTAACAGTTCCAGTCAGATTCATCATCTGACCAAGCAGGTAGTTCTTGTTACCAGCAGTCCCGTTGAAATACAGCTCAAGAGTTGGAGTCGCCTTACCCACAGTAATCCAGACAAGATCCGTTGGATAGGGAGCGCTACAGTTCCCATCCCAGAACTGAATTGTGTAGTTCCAAATACCCACGCCAAGACCGTCTATGCCCCATGCAATGTTCGTGTTGTTAGACCACGCATTCCCCCCAGGATTCAACAAAGTGCTATTTCGGTAAACCTGATAGGTGCCTGTAGGCGAGCCAGGATCTGTGACAGTCCAATCAATGGTATGACCCCCCGTACCGTAGGTCCAACTTTGATCAGAAGGATGGTTGATTGAGGGCTGAACGGCATTCACCGTCACAATCGCCGTGTCCGTCACATTGCCGCAAGCGTCCATCGCGTTGATCGTGAAGTTCCAGCCAAATGGCGCGGCACAAGCATCCACGGAAACGTTGAAGTTCGTGTTGTTCGTCCAAGTTCCCGAAGCCCAGAAAGTTGAATTGCGATAAACAGTATAGGCATTGCTCGCGCTTTCACCCGAAACCACTTTCCAAGTCAAATTGTTCTTGGTCGATCCCTCATTGTAAGCAAAATCCGCTGGGCTGGTGATCGTTGGAAGATGCTGCTCAGGACCCCAACCCCCATGCGATGGCTCAACTGCAAGACACTTACGGACAAACAGTGTATCAAGCGCCTCGTCCCAGACAGCATGTCCGCCCGCCGCTTTATTGAAACGAGTGAATTGCGTAGCGGCGGCAAAAAACGTGTCCCGAGTGACCTTCTTCACACCGTCGATATCCATGTCGAACTTACGGTTGGTGAAGTCTATGTTGTAGATCTTGATACGATACCATGTGCCCAGAGTCCATGCCTGGACATCCACCCATGCAGCCCCAGTGTGATAAGAGATCTGCCGTGTGCCACCGGCAGGCCACCGCATACAAAAGTAGAACTTTATTGTTGCCCCATCAGTCAGCAGCACATACTGGTAATAGTCTTGCTCCTCCGCCACCACCTTGATCCAGAACTCTATTGCCGTATTGTTGTCCCCGGTAATCGTTGTCAAAGGACGATAAGCCGGGTTCGCGCTAGTTCCACCGTTGCTCAAGCACCGAAGGCCTTTAGTGCCCTTGTTGACATAGGTAGACGTAGTGGAAACCGTAAGGGTTATTCCGGCTGAAGTAGTCCACCCCGCAGGGGGCTGGCCATTTGTGCCATCCTCGAAATCATCGGTATCTATGAAGGTCGCCGCAAAATTGCTCACGCTCGTTGCGCCACTATTACCATAGTACACAACGACTGTCGCCGGGTTTACATTCAGATTGTCTTTGACCTCTACCCAGAATACCGCATTGTTGCTATCCGTCTTAGACTCTATCCAATAGTCTAGAAGCGTTATTCCATCATCGTCTGTGAAACGTACATCTCCAAAGTCAGCCCTGCACTCACCATCAAGGTAAAGATTGCCGCCACTTGTGGCTCCTGCACCATAGTAAACAGTGAATCTGATAGGATAGTTCGTGCCAGCCCCGAGCTGTTCATTGATCGCGTGAGCCCTACGATACGACCACCCGGAAAGCCATGCCGCGTGAACCTCAGATGGAAAGTTAACTATCTGACTGGGCGTGAACAGGAGAACCAAACCAACCAAGAAAACGGCTGTTACCGCACGCCCCATACCAACCCGCAGAAGCGAGGCCCGACCCATCTAAAACCAAGCCCCGACATTACCTGCGGCTCAGACTAACAACGATAGCCGAGACTCCGCCCACAATCATCAAGAAGAAGAACAGCGTAGGAATCAGGTCAACCATGATCGCGGTGCCCCCCGTCAGACCCAGCGCCGAACTATTCGAAGTGTTCATCACCACAGGAATCAGGATCGAACACGCACCGATAGCCACGAGGATCACCACGAGAAAGGCGATCACACCAAGACTACCAACAGCAGCCCGCATATCAAACGCCATTCAGCCCCCTCCTCATGTAACGCCCAGGATGCTTCAACCGACTACGGCACCTCGGGCACCTCTCAGCAGGATAGTTCCACACATATTCGCCCCCATCAGGGCACTTATGGTAACGCCAATCATGGTGATGACCGCTGGCCACCAGACAGGAGACTACCACGGTCACGCTGCTCCCATCACACAAACCGCATAAAAAGATTTCCTGCGAGATTGCGGGCGGCGGTCAGAATGTCCATCCGCGCTCTCCCTAAGCTCGCAGATCGGAAGAACAGACTTCATGACCCGCATTTTTCCATGCGGATGCATGTCCAAAGCACCACATAGTAGCTTAGACGGGCCATTTGGCTGTGCCATGCACCGTCGAGACCCCCTTAGAACAGACTCCAGGGTTTTCTCCTATGGACAAGTGCAGTCCCCTCAGGATCGCTCTCCGGACGAACCAGATCCAGATCTGTTTAGGAGTCGACCGCCGCTATCCGCCAATGCCTGCCGAAGGCAGGGAATCAAAGTATGCCGCTCAAGACTTAAAAAGGTTTATCTAAGACCCACCGCCCCGACTCCACATCAGCGATCCCACAACCGCCAGCGTCGCGATCCCTGCAAAGAAAGCCGGGAACCAGCCAGCCAGCGTGAACATCCAAAACCCGATCAGGATCATGACGCAGTGACCTAGTGCCCCCATCCTCGCAACGTGCCCGAAGCCAACGGCGATCATGCAAGTCAGAAACAGCGCCACCAGCATCCTAGTGAAATTCTGCCCAAAGCCAAGCCACGCCCCGAGATCCTCAAACACGTCCCCATAGATTGCCACAGATTGAAGAGTCGCGCCAGACGGCCCCCAGAGCACTACCCAGGACCCGTCATCCAGCATCGTGTAAACCGTAATATTGACATCCCGCCCGCCAATGCCAGGATTTGGAAGAATGAGAGGCATCGCCTCGGAAACGATATTCCGAAGCTCGTGAGACTTCGAGTCATTGTACATCGTGAAGGAGATCCGCCCCAACTCAACGCCAGTTGAAAGCAGAGTCGCAACCAGCGTACACTGAAGCTCTCCCTTAGGCTCGGTCGTGTTCCGCCGAATGTAGCCACCCCCATACAATTCTTCAGACCAGTACCGCCAGTTGAACCCCCTGAAGGTGAACTTAGACGCCCCACCGTAGACCCAGCGAGTACACGTAAGCTCCCAAGAAAGAGCCCAACGGTACACGTAAAGCACCCTAGTATAATAGGTCGCATTCGATGCCCCCCCAATAATGGAGACGTTGTACGTGCCAGCAGGAAGCGTCCCACGCTCCACGCCAAGATGATTCCAGATGTTGTCCGGCCACTCCCTGATATCAAGCCCATAAACCTCCGCCCCGGTAGAGTTCTTGAACACCAAGTATTGAGGCGGAGCTGATATCCCGATGTAATCCACCTCCTTCAAGAAGTATACCGGAATCGTCTCATAGTAGTCAAACGCAGAAGGACTCGTCCAGTCATTCGTACGGTAACTGATCCTAGCAAAGAGTATCCTGACGAAGACCACCCTGAACCAGATCCAGCGCCCATTGTGGGGGATGTCAGTGTGATTGATGTAAAAGTTCATCGTCTCACCCGTAAAGTCAAAGGTCTCGCTTCCGTACAGATCCCCGTTAGCAATGGTGTGACTCGTCAGGTACGGCGTCATGAACTGAGTGAAGTCAGCCTGGACAAAAGGCACATGGCCGCCGTTGTGCGCCCCGTGTATGTAGTAGCCCACCCAGTTGCCCGAGGCGTTCACCTTCATAGCAAATGCATTCGGATAAATGACAAGAGAAGTATCGTAGACGATGGCAACCCAAGTGTAGGCAGTACCAACCCCGGAGAACAGCGACGTGTTGAAGTACACCACGGTCTTGGTCCCCCACGTAGAATACTTCATCGCGTGCCCCTCGCGACCATCAACCATCGACACGTCTCCCCAGTTCTCAAGGATCCACTTGTTGAACCCACCAGCCCGCGAAGGAAAGAAGGTGAGGTTGGGCCAGTCAAACTTAGTCATAGGACAGGTGTCATCGTGATCAGGAAGACCGACGTGACGAAGATCCCAAGTATAGATTGACCACGATGCCTTGTAACCATAGATATCACCAAAGTCAACCACGTCAAGCGTCCAGACCTCGGGCCAAGAAGTAGAGTTGCGACGGAGATGCCCCTCCCCGTCGCCAAGAGAAGCATTCATGGCGAGCAGCACCGGAGACTCGTCCTGACTATTGCCGTTCAGCATCCGGTAGGCCATCTGAAAGTGAGTGCTATTTGCGAGGAACCAGATCTTATCGGGGAATATGTTTGCATCTGTCCCGAGGTCATCCGCCATGAAAAGTACGTATTGGTATGCTCCCAGCCATGCGGAGTACCGACTCAGATCTGCCCAGGTCCCGTTGATCGCGAAGTTCAGGGGGTACGACGCGTCTCCTCCCCACGCCTCCCACCCACAGAAACCTGGCCACGTGTACCACTCGCGATAGTCGTAGAACTCGTCCACGGCAACCATGGGCAAAGTCATTTCCCATATCATGGGGTCGTCGTCCGATCCGCCTACTTCGCACCACCCCGCCCACGCGGTCTCGTTATATATCTGGCCGGCGGTGAATTGTGCGTCCGTCCAGCCTGGTGGCATGGTGGCGTTATTGTCCGGGCTATTGGACCAGTTTAGGGGAATCTGGTTCCAGCCTGACCCCCCCAATCTGTATTGGCGCTGTGCCTGGGTTCCAGACTCGGTGGTGTACCAGTTTGCCCATTGCTCTCCGTGCGCCATGTAGGAGTGGTCATTCCACTGTGGGGTGGCGTCAGGGTAGGCACACGCCTTCGTGAGCATGGTGTAGACAAGTTTGTGGTTCCCGGGATATCCGATGTTGAGGTATGCGTGCGAGAAATAGACTATTGTGCCTCCGGGCGTGGTGCCGTTCATAACGATCCCCACTTTATCTATGAGTGGTTTCTCTTGGTCGTTCAAGTCCCAGACGGCGGCGCTTCTGACCTGAAACTCAAGCACAGGATACTGGTCGGGTGTGGTGAGGTTCGGACTCGACATATTGAAGAAGAATGTGGCCACGTCCCATACGCCTTCCCTCTCGCTTCCCACACCGGACCCGCCGGTGCCTGCCCATGCGTCGAAGCTACGGGAGTGTTCGCGCACGGGCGCACTCGGATTGCGGCGGAAGAAGTCCACAGCCTTCCACCAGTACGGGAAGTCCGAGTTGTTGTATGTTCCCACCGCAGTCCAGTCCATCCCATAGCTGTTCCAGTCTGGCAGCAGCCATACACCTTCGGCGGTCTGCCCCCGCGTCACGCCGATTGGGGCATAGAAATCATTGCTTCCAATGTAGGCATTCGGCTCGGTGACGTTGTTCGCTACGGAGTAGTTGGTGATTATTATGTCCCATGCATCAGTTAGGTAACTTGTCTGATTCAGCCACTCGTAGAAAGTTGTGGTAGATAAGTTGGGCCAGATGTCTTCCCGCCCATAGCTGTGATCCGACCATTCCGGCGTAGGGTCGTAGTCAAGGCCGGACATATCATATTTCCACATGCCGTAACGCCACACACCCTCTGGTTGCACCTTGATCGACGCCCTTGACTTGCCGAAGAAAACCTGTTCGAATGCCCAGTAGACGCCCGATTCGTTGTACCATGCGCTCACCTTGTTCAGATTTATTCCAGTGTCCGTGCCCGAGTCCACGAAGGCGAGCTGCAGCACAGGTTCGAGTGGGTTTGTATGGTTTAGCTGTGTGGCGTTCGCCATTAGCACACATTCGCCATTCGCACCAGCGTCTCCGGTGTAGTACACCCCACCGGTCCAGTGACTGCCTGGAGTGTACGTTATGCCCGCCACATAGTAGAAAACGTCCACGGCATAGAGCGCTGCGTGGTATCCGGCTTCCGTGTCATTCTGAAGGTTCCCCACCCACCAATCCTGATACCAATCTACAGACCATCGACCCATCCTGTGATCTGTAGTGGTGGGGTCCCAGACGGCTATCTTTGGGTACACCACCCGAGACTCATTCCCCCCGATTGCGACATCCACAAACTCATCGGGCAGCGTGACATTCGATTCGACGTGACACGGCATCAGCGTGTAGTTCCAGTACCTGTTACCAGCAAGGTAGTAGTGATCATCCCACGTGGGGGTAGGTGTCACCCTCCCCTGGTAGTAGGTGTGGTCCGTTAAGAGGGGTAGTGAATTAGTGTCGTTAACGCCCAGCACGTAGTAGTCGAATAGGGCGCCACCCTCACCGCCACGTGGCATTATACCAAAGCTGATCGATCCATTTAACCACCGCAGGAAGAGCACCTTCTCGGCGTAAAGGTCATTGTAGATCCCAAATATTCCGCGCTCATTCCAGTATTCCCAGTCTACGGTCGACTGCTTCTGGAAGTTTATGTAGGATTCGTTGCCGGGTAGCGAGAGGTTTCCCGGCCACCCCGTATTGTTCGCCCACCACATCGTTCCCTGCGACGGATATAGGGAGCTATTGGGGTGCCAGATCTCGGAGTAAGACGCGTACCAGTGGTACATGTCAAACGCCTTGAGTTGGTGCGGCGTATTGCTGGCCTCCCCCCACGGCCATACATCTTTGGTCGCTGCGGTGAGGCTCATCTTATCGGGCCACGCGGTCATATTCTCGCAGCCGATCCATGCGGGCGGGATGTCAATTCTGTAGTCGTAGCCTGCGAAACGGTACACCTGATTCGCATTGTAGCTCGCCACCGACAGGTTGGCGCGGAACGTCTGTGTGTCCCATTGCCCATAGTACCCTCCGCCACCCAGTACTACAGGGTGGGTGGTGCCGTTCCAGGCCCAGACCCAGATTGTTCCCTGTGTCATGCCTGCCGTGTTGTTTGCGTAGGCGACAGTGATCCATGACGACCCTGAGTTGAGGTAGACCATATCGATATAGTAGCTCGTCCACATGCCGCCGCCGCTTGCGCACAGCCCTACCACCAACCAGCGAGTGGGCCATGATGCGATCGGCTCCTTTGCGAGGCTCTTGAATCTCTGTCCCTCTGTGGAGTTTAGGTCGAACCAGAAGTAGGTGCAGTTCCAAGGCCATGTGTGGATCATGGTATAGGGGTTCGTGATGTTGTTTTCGCGGGCGGCGACCCGGTTGCGCTTCGTACCAAAGAGGTCGATGTAGGTGCAGTCTTTGATGGTTCCATAGGTGGCGGCAATTGGGTAGAGTGGCCAGCCACTATCGTGCCACGGCGGGCCGGTGCCGTATGTGTAGAGGCGGGCCACGATGTTCTGCGAGTAGTACGTGGGGTACAGCGATCCGTAGGGGCCCTCACCCTCGCCGTCCGCAGGGGATTCGTTCGGGGGGATCGTGGTGTTCCATTCGCCTTCGAGCAGCATGTGCGTCATGTTCAGGGTGCAGTTGGCGATGCGTGCGAAGTCCCAGGATGCGTTTATGTTGTTGGGTGGTATGCCGAAGTAGTGGTCGGTAACCTCGCGCAGGTCAGGGATGTACTCGAAAACGGCAAAAAGGCCGTCACAGAAGTAGGTACCGAGGGGGAAAGAGCCCACCGTTGCATTGAAGTTTTGCTCCGAGTTCGTCGCCACCGGGCCGGAGATGTAGACCGTGTATTCGTAGTTCCAGTATTCGGGATCGTTCGCGCACCATGCCTCTTTGGGGATCTTTACCGTGACGTTCCACCACGTATTGTAGCAGCGCCAGTCCCCGTACCACTTCGGGCCCCCATGCAGGTAGTCCGTTGTCCTCTCCCACCGCTCAAGTGCGCCGTCCCACGCGAATATGCCACAGCTGTAGCTGCCTGCGACGGGACCCGAGATGTTCCCTAGGGCGATACGGAAAAGGTACTTGTCGAGCTGTGGGTCGTATAGGCCGAACGACACCCCCTCGCCGGTGTAGGGCTCGGATGCGTGTGCTTTGGCGGGCACCACGTAGAATGGCTCGGTCTTGTTAGAGCCGTCGCCCCAGTCGAACCACAGGCTGGTGTTCCGGGCCTGAATTGCTATCCGCGCGGTGGAGAGGACATCAGAGTTGTTGCCGTACGTGGCGTATAGATTCGTAAGCCCGGTGGCGTTCGCGCAGTGATCCCCATACCAGTAGTGGTCCCAGGTAGCGCGGTCCCACTTCCACGCATAGCCCCCGCCGTACACTGATGGTTTGTAGGCGGACAGGTTTACGCGCTCGCCCCAGAAGTCCATTAAAGCATTGACGTAAAGCCATGACGACGAGCCGTTCCCGAACGCCGTGGCGTACTCCACCTGGGACGCGGGCTGAGTCCTGAAGTAGTGGGTGTTGGCGTAGTTGTAGATGGATATGCCTGGGTAGATGGTGAAGTAGTACAACTTGCCTGGATAGAGGTTGTCGAGAAGGTAGTACCATACCGAGCCTCCCGTGGGGTAGTCCTCATTCATAGTCATGTTGGAGCCGTGGTCGCAGTAGCCGTTTACCTGACGACTGTAGTTCGCCCAATCCGGCCCCCACCCCCAGAGATTGACGGGGACATCATCTGTTGGAGGGGTCCGGGTCTGGAACGTTATGCAGGTTGAGTTCAGGGGTGTGGTGTACACCATACGGATTAGGGCTGTGGTTGACGAGATGAACACGATCTCCGATTTCCAGATCCATGCACGGACCAGGTCCGTGAAGGTTGCATTATAGGACAGGTTGCCTGGTCCTGCGACTAGCGTTGACCAAGGATCTGCATAGTCTATGTACCAGCCCCACGGAGATGGGATGTCGGCCGGGAATGAGATTCGTGCCCAGGTGAGATTGAGGACCCTCGCATTGGGAGGGAATGCTGTGCCGCCCGCGCTTGCGGTAACGTACCAGTATGGGGCGGATGCGTTGATGTCATAGTTGCCGTCGACGACCCAGAACCATGACCATCCGGTGCAGTTGGCGGGCAGGATTATGCTGAAACTTGCGTTGCCGAATCCTATCGAGGCGTGCGGTATGCCGATCTTGGTCACATTATCGACTGCGCGGACGTACTTCCACGTGCCTGAGTAGGCCTTCAGGTAGAGGTTCCATGTTGGGCCGATCAGCGATTCGTTGGCAGTGGGTATTGTGGTAGTGTTCGTCTGGTGGCTGTAGATGGTTCCGTTGATGGTGTACGTCCCGTTCAGGATGTTTGCGAACCAGACGTATCCGGACGGCGGCGTGGTCTGGCTGTCGGCCCATGTGCCGTTCCACATCCACACCAACGCGCCCGGAATTGGGATGTGGGTGGCGTTGTCGAGAACACGAATCTCTACGGTGCCGAATGCGTAGTAGAGAAGGATGACGTTGTAGGAGGCGTTCTTCACGTCCCACCACGTTATGTCCTTGTCGACCATGCCGGCCGTTGTGCCCCATGCGAACGTGAGGTTTATCTTGAGCAGAACGGTGGTAGCCCCGGTGGTGTTCGTCCAGCTCCCGATGGTGAATATGTTCAGCGGGTCGTTCACCTCGCTAAGCGTGTAGTCCGAGCTATTCCAGCGGACTGTGACCGTCTCTCCGGCGCCCGAGGTGTTGAGCCGGATGTCGGCGTAGCCGTAAGGAAAGCCTGCCGCCGCCCTCGCGAAAGTCACGTTCAGCCAGCCTTCATCGCCCACGCCAAGCGGGCTCGTCTCCGATTGGACAGAGATCCAGTAGACCCCTCTAAGCTCGAAGACGGCAACAAAGCTTTCGTACTTGTATCCGGCGGCGTCCGTTGCGTTCAGTGCCTTGTCGCACCAACCCACGGTGGCGGGGGTAGTGATTGTGACGTTTATTGTTATGTTGAGGTCGTTCCCTGCGCTGCTGTTCCACCACTGGTTCACCGTGCATACCGAATCTAGGTCTTCTTGCTCGGTTAGCGTGTAGCCAGAGGCGTTCCAGCGCAGTGTGAATGTCTGGGCGTCTCCCGTGGTGTTGATTTGGATGTCGACATACTGAATGCTTCCCCACCCCATATTATCTGATACGGTCACATTTAGCCAGCCAGACAGGTTGACGTAGAACGGATTGGTGTCGACTTCTGCGAAGCTCAGGCTGATGTAGATCTCAACAGCGCCCCAGCCACCATCTGCTGGCTCGGGGCGTACGAAGAGCCCGACGAATATCCAGTCGCACTTCACGGTTGGATTGTTCCCACTGGAGTCGAGGTAGAGTTCAAGTGGAACCGAGCGTGTAGGCACGTACTGGGTATGCGTGGCCCGCACTGTGCCGTGCGTTGTTGAATAGTCGGGGAAGTAGAAGTAGGCTGCCTTTTGGGAGGAGTTCGGGTACCACCAGTTTATGGTGTAGAGGACGTAACTGCCATAAACGAAGGGCATTCCGCTGGTTCTCTGGATCGACGCGGATTCGCCGGTTACTGCAGACTTGCTGTCCGGCTCGAACTCGCGCGTAAACCGTATCTGGTTGTTCCAACTGCCGGACTGACGGGCACCCAGCGCGGTGAAGTACCAGACATCATTGCTGACGTTCGTACGGGCACGGATCCTTTTGCCTTCGTATTGGGTGTAGACCGCGTAGGCGGCCTTTGCCTCAACTGTGGCGGCTGTCAACGTCAAAATGCTGCCGGACACCGACGGCACGCCGGCCAGTGTGTCCCACTTCGTTCCGTTTAGTGCTGCGCCCGTGAAGTGGTCAAAGAAGATGAATGTGGCTTGTCCGCTTGAGATATTGGTTTCGGATGCGTTGCCCCAGTACACATAGATCGTGGCGACGGAGGGATACTTGGGAATGAAGGGTATCTCCACCCAGAAGCTGGCGTTTAGCCCCGAGTTCACTTGTTCTATCCAGTAGTCCATCGGCATGCTGGTCCACATGGTCCACCGAACATCGCCGAAGTCCGCCCTGCCGCCAGTACCGTTCAGATAGATGTGGTGCCCCGAGGAGATGCCGTTCCCCGCTATGACGGTGAAGTTCATCTGGTAGTTGGTGAGGTCTCCCCACGTGGAGCCAGTTATGTTGTGTTGGCGGCGATACGAAAGGGTGGGATACTCCCAGTAACTGGTCTCGCACACGAGTATGAACCCATACCTTGAGAACCATGCTGGCAACGCGCCTAGGTCGGATGTCGTGATGTTGCTCCATACCCCACACCATCCTGCATCAGCGGGGTTGGTGATCTGTAGATAGATTGTGAGCGCGACCTGGTTCAAGGATGTGGTGTTCGTCCATGTGGATAGTGTGCATATTCCGTCTGGGTCCGCTGATTCTGTGAGAGTGTAGCCTCCGCTTGACCACTTTAGAAGGAAGTACTGGCCGGTGCTTGTGTTCACGCCGATGTCAATTGCAGTAGTGCCGCCGACCCTCCACGTGACATTGAGCGATTCGTATTGGCCGCGGAACCAGTAATACGGCACGCTAACCTCTGGGCTCACGATCGCATGGAACCTGCCAAATTCCCTTGTGGCCGCGCCCCGGTTTCCCTCGGGCCAAATGAAGCCGTTATGGCCGCTGATGCCGATATCCGCCTGCCAAAGAACCTCGCCCAGGCTATCCTTGACGAGGAAATCATAGACACAGATTTTTGTGGTTCCACCTGAGTACTCGCGTAGGTTTATCCAGACGGTGGTGTTACCGAGTCGGCTAAACGAACGCAACCCCTTACCATTCTGCGGAGCTACGTATACGGTGAGATTGTACCATTCCTTCGCGAAGTTCGCCAGCTTCCCGTAGAGGTAGCAATACCCTTCGCCCTTCATCCTATCTTCGATGTTCTGGTTATCTGGAAAGTCGGCGCTGCTCGAACGGAGGTAGTAGCCATCCTTTACGATTACCCATGCGCCGGCCGCGCCGACTGTTATGCCCTGCCACCGGATGCAGATGGTCTTACCCTCTAGCCATTCCGTGTCAAAGGAGACAGAAATTATGGCCTCCCCATAGCTGACAGTGTGCGTCACATTGATCGCGGCGTCTCCGCCAACGGTGGCATTAGCAAAAGCGATGTTGGGATTATACGCTGAATACCGGTCGTACTCCACGAGCTGAACGGGCATTGCAACGCCGTGGTACGCGATGATTACCGTTGTCGTGGCGTACCCGGTGTAGGGAGAGTACGCATCTGCGGTGCCGTTAACGGTGATGGTGGCGTTCCCACCGGCTGCTGGGGGCGAGGCAAATGCGAGGCATAGCACTATTGAAAGGTACCTGCCTGCCCCACTCTTGGACCAAGATGAGAGTGAGCAGATGCCGGAGGCGTCAACGATCTCGGTGCACGTATCGCTGGTCCGGGCCCAACGGTAGGTGGCATATTGACCGGTAACCGTTGTGAATCGCATGTCCACGATAGAGATGTTGTCCCATCCGAGTAGGTGGAAGACTGTGAAGTTAATTGTGGCGTTTGACTGTGGCGCGGTACTGTACCACACGTACCACGGGTTCGGCTTCGCACTCACAAGCCCGAAATTCCCAGGAAATCCCTGGAGGGATACCGAGTCCAATCCGTCGGTTCGGGCACCACTCGCGCCCGTGCTGATGGACTTGTAGACAACCTGTATATGGTCAAAGGCGAAACCCCACGTAGCCCCGATATCCAGTGAGAGATTTCTATTCCACAAATACCATGTTCCGGCGCTTCCGTTCAGGTCTATCGTCTTATTGACTCCGGGTTCCGCAGAGCCACGGCCCCAGCGGTAACATAGTTCGTATACCTCGGACCCCATTGGCCCACCGCTGAGGAACCGCAGGTCGAAAACGCAGCGATATCCATAGCTGTTATACGTGGCCGCGGAGGTGTGGATTTCGGCGAACGTGATGTTTGACGTTATGTTGCCCCCTCGCCCAGCGGGGAACGTCTGGTTTACCTGGCCGTAGGAGTTTCCCCAATAGGTCTTCAGAAACAAAGAGTACGCACCGGCGTACTTGGTATAGCCCGAACCAGACTCGGACGCCACTATGGTCCAGTAGTTTTCCTGCATCGCGGCGGTGGAATAGACGTTTCTTGTGTATCCCCACGGAAACAAAATGTTCTGCCCAGTTTCGAACCCCCCGTTCTGTACAAGTTCCGAGGCGGGGCCGCCGAGGTAAAATAGGGATGGGGTGTACCAGAGAAGCGGGGAGTAAGCTGTGGCCGTCCCGTTGATCAGCTCGCTGCACCACCCGAATTTGGCTGCCGTGCTCAGACTGATAGATATCCGGAGCGTGACGTTGTTTCCGGCTGTGCTATTGGACCATGCCCCAAGGGTGCAGATTGAGTTCGGGTCATAGTACTCCACCAGGCTGAAGTCCGTGGCGTTCCATTGCAGTGTGAATGTCTGGGCGGCGCCGGTTGTGTTTATCTCGATGTTTATGATCTCAAAGTTAGCCCACCCGTCCGAGTGCCAAGCGGTGAAGTTGATCCACTGGTAGCGTTGGAAGGCGAATGGGTTCGTCGCCGTGTTCCAAACCACGCACATGCCTCCTCCAAGCACGAACGCCGTTGTGGAGCCTGCCCCAAGGTTTCCGTTGTACCACACATAGAGGATGTCTCTGGCCTCATCGACGTGCGCCAGAAAGTCTGTATTGTTCGTCTTCTGTGTTCCGTTCATGTACAGTTTGAAGTTAGCGTTCGTGCCCGTCCACCCCTTCACAACGAACCGCGGGTAGTAGTACATGTACGAATTAGCCTTCAGGTAGAATGAGATGCCGCCATCGCCCCCCTCCGTGAACTGGTAAGCCCCCACGGTATAGTTCAGCCCGCTCCCGGTATCGCCCTGTGACGTGACTACCGCGCTGGCTGGAGAGTAGAAGTTTTCGCGCCGAATTCTTGCGGTGCTGGTAGTTCCGACGGTGCCATTATTGATGTTCCACCAGTAGACCCAGTTGACGACTTTTCCGGCGGCATCCCCATAAGCATTCGCGTCCGGGGTTCTCCACGAAATTCTCTCGTACGTACTGGAGACCTCGGGAGCGAGCGCGGTTATGAAGTCCGCCTGGGTTGTTTTCGCCACCACTATGATGTCGTGCACCGGTGTGGTGGGATGAGCACTAGCGGCGTAGACGTAGTAGTCCCCGGTGGGACCCTCCGCAGAGGCCGTTCCGATGGCGGCTTGGTACAAGAAAGTTGCGCCGCGACCTAGCCCATCGCCGTCCCTGTACCACTTGTCCTGAACGAACACAACGCCGTCGTTCCAGATTGACATGTTCCACTTATATTCGAACCCGGCCACGACGTTCCACTCTGATCCGACGGTGACGGTGGCGACCACTGGCATGCCGCCGTTTGAGAAGTTGAGAGGTGTGGTGTTGCGCGCGTACGAAGCGGCGCCGCCCGCAGCGGATGCCGAGCTTTTCCATGCCCCGATGAAAGCCCAACAGGCGGGGTTCTTCTGCGCGAATGTGGCTCTCGGACTTGAAAAGTCCACGTTCGGGTATCCTGAGTCCATGTCGTACATGTGCGCAATTGTGCCCGCATACCAGCCTTGTGCTGCCGTGGACCAGTCGATCTGGTAGCGGTTGCTGGACGATGAGAAGTTCCAGTAGTCTGCCGTGCTTACTACCGTCAACTGGGGCACGGCCGCCGCAACAGCAGGCAACTTCGATATCATCAAAAAGATGGACATCGCAATAAGCGCAGCCAGAGCCAAGAAGATTAAAGCTAAAGTCAGCCGTCGCCTAAATCTCCTTTTCACGATCCCCGCCTCCGCCTATATACAAAGAAGCCATCCCGACGCTCCCTGATCACCACGTTCCAGCCCTTGCCCCACAAAGCATTCTTCGTTTCCCAAGCATCCGAGTACGTGAGGCAACACAGATGAAAGCGATACTTCTTATGGTTGACAACTATTGAGTCATGATAGCGCGTACCCTTGACGACGACGAAACCCCGTGGCAAAGACGCGACATAAGTATGTCGAGCCTATAAAAGTGTAACGCTACGTCCCCAGACTAGCGGCTCCACTCTCGCCTGCCGTGAAGTACATGAACCCAAGGACGATCACGATAGAAATCGAAGCGAACCAGACATCAAACCAACCAAGCGCCGTGATGAACAAGATCCCCATCAACATGATGATGCCGTACCCCGGGCCGGAAAACTTCATGACCGAACCCACGAAGATCGTCATGACCACAACCCCCGACAGGGCGACCCCCATGATCATCATAGATGACGAAATACCAAAGAACTGGGCCGACTCCTCAGCGACCGAACCGAAAATAGCCCTCGAAACAAGCGTGATGTTCTCAGTGTAAAGCACCGTGCGAAACACTTCATGACTACCCACAACCGTCCTAAAGGTAAAGATCGTCAAATTTGCCAGCGTCCCGAGAGACCCAGGATTAGGAATCGTGAAGTCCAACGACCCAACAATGTCCCGATTCTCAGGAGAGCGTGAATCGTTGTAGAGATAGATCTGCTGCCCAGGCACCAGCTCAAACATCGTCGGATACGACGTAACCACAAGCTCACAGATCAACTCACACTGAGTCGGATCCAGCCAGTTCAACTCATCATAATAGTAGTCCCGCCAGTACAGCCAGTTCGAGCCCCGAAACCTGAACCTCACGTAAGACCCATACTTATAGGCAAGCTGATTAGTGGCCCACGCAAGGTCAGGACGACGAACATAGAACTCCTTCAGATAATATGCGATGTACGCAGAGGCGGTGGCATTCCACGACCACATACCCGCCCGAAAAGCAGCAACTGGCGCATAGTTGTCAGTAAGATCCAAATCCCCAGGATCGTACGTTTCATACTGCCACGACAGATCCGGCTTCAGAGTGACATTGTAGTTCTTGTACGACTGCCACGCACCCAACGTTGTATTCCAGCGATCTACCCTGAAGTAATCAGAAAGGTTTATCTGATCTACGATCTGCTTCAGATAATATATCGTGATGGTTTCATAGTAGTCAAAAGTGACATTTTCGTCGGCAGCCCCAAAGAAGCTGACCTTTGTCTGGGTCGCATCCCCGAGGACCACCGGCAGAAAAAGTGCGACAACAAACAGCGAAACAATCCACCGCATCTCAAATCCCTATCACTGCCCGTACCAGTCTGGCAAGCATCAGGCCCGACAATGCAAGTACAACTGCGCCGATCCACCCAGGAAGCCACCCAACGTACGTGAAACCAATGCCTCCGAGCAGCAGCATGACACCCATCGCCGTGAAAGACTGAGTATAGACCCCGATAACCAAGCACATCGAAAGAAGGATCATTCCCGCGACCAGCGAGTTGAACAATCCCGTCCCAAGTATACGTCTCTGATTCAAGAAGGCGTCTCCAAGGAACGACCCAGTAGTGACATCAACGTCGCGAACGTCCAACAGGAAGTTACCTTCCTTGGGATCGGTCGCCTTAGCGTACATGGTCAAACGCCACAATCCGGCGGGCGAGAAACTACCAACAATCGACCCATTCCCACCATATATAGGGAGCTTGTAGGAATCCACCCGGATCGAAGGATCATCAAGGCATTCCACATCGACCACTACATAATCCTGAGCATAGGCATCGCCAGCCGCCGCAAGCCCCTGCACCCTAGCCCTCAACGTCACAAGCGCCTGTTCAACGCAGGTGCTGGGAACGGACAGATTACCAGACATCCCATCAAAATAGATATCGAAGTACATGTAGGCAAAAATCTTGCGAAGCCAATCCGTCTGAGAATACGTCGTTTGATTACGACGAATGACAGCAACCCACTTCTGATCACGGTGCGCATAAAAGTTTTGCAGAGGAGGCAAAAGTGTATTCGACCAATTCGCAGGAGAACTAGCATTGAGCGGCATCACAGTAGCATCGCGGTAGACGATCTCGTAATTCAGATCGTATGCTGAAGGAGGAGTGCCGTCTTCCCATCCCCGATCAGTATAGCATAGACCCAGAATAACCTCCCAATCCGCCGCAGTGATGTTGTTCCAGTACGTGGAATAATTACACGGCTCATCTGAACGGTATCCCCAGTCGGTGACAACGTACACATCCTTGTTTGTCTCAACCGAGGTCATAGTGATATTCACATTCGGAATTGGCTCCCAACCTGCCCCGGCACCCAACCTGTGGTACACAGATAACTGATAAGTGCCAGCACGCCAAAGCATCATCTCAACGATATCACCACCAGTGAGAATCGAAGTCTTCCCGCCCCAATAGAGCTTGATTATGTTCTCGGGCTTGTCACTGTACTGGCCAGTCAAAGGATCCAGCTTACTGACGTACAGACGGAAAGCCCCGCCAGGAGCGGCGAGCCTGACAGTTGCATTGAACAGTTCTCCCCTAAAGACGATAGTGCTGAGAACCGAAATCGTGCCGTTGGCAATGTAATCCGAGTAGAAAGCAACGGCCATCGCCCCGGGGCCAGCAGCATACTCCATGTAACTGTTCGAGGGATTAGAAGAATCAAAGCGAGACCTTGGAATATAGGCAATACAGTTCTTCACATCCAGACCGATAGCCACCCCATAGTCAGTCTTCGGAACACACCAGTCGTTAGCCAAAAGCGTACGGTTCCAACTCATAACGCCACCCGCACTGGTCTGCCCGTACAGATAGTACACATCAACGTGACCCGCTCCATCCTCAACCGTGTATGCAATATGAGCCTGATTCGTTATCTCGTCAACGTCAAGAGCAACGTTGCGAACACCACCCGAAGTCTCAAATATTGTCTGGTTCCACGTATTCCATCCCTGGGACAACTCCTCGTTGTACCACTGGATAGAAGTCACGTCCCTTGGAGTCCGAATCGCAGAAGGAACAAAGGTCTCAACCACGAGCTGACGCTTCTCATTGGTGTAAACCCAGTAGATCCAATAATCAGAAGTCACCTTCACACAGGAGTGCCAACAGTTCTCATAGCCCCGGTACTTCGTATCGACGATCCGATACACATAGCCAACCGGGTCCTGCCCTTTAAGCCCCTTCTGATACTTGATCCACAAGAAACTCTCCAGCGCCTGCTTCTGCCTGGGATCCCACTTGACAAGCAGCAACTTGTCAGTACCCCCAGGCTGAGGAGCCACACAGGAAATCCATACCTCGGGCTCCCCCTCTTCATTCCTACAGTAAAACGAGAACGGCTGATAGCCGATATCCTTCAACGTGACTGGCGACTTAATACGACCAGTCACCAACTGCTTGAACCACTTGTCAGCAGGATCATCATAACTCCTGTATACAGCAACCAAGTCCTTGTGACTGAGACGAGAATCGTAAAAGAGCGCATACTGATCTCCACCACCCCCACCAACCGTATAAGAACCCCAGCGAACAGTACCACCGTCAAACAAGAATTGGCGACGATACTCACTATCGGGCACGCTCCCCAAAATGCCACTGCCATTCTCCTCCCACTTGTAGTAGTCCATGTAGTATCCATCCCCCGTGGTAAAGAGAACATACAGATCAGCGATCTCGCGATCAGAATAAGGAACCACAGCAGTGCTAAAAGAAGGATAGTGAATCGGGACGCCCTTATCCTCGTAGTTGAAAGCATCCCCGATCCAAGCAGCCGACGTGTTGTCCCAAACCCGGAAGCGCAGTTGATCGTCACGACCGAACACAATGTAGGCATTACTGTTCTGATCGACGTAAACCGCAGAAGGATGAAGGCGAGTTATCTTGCCAATATCACCAAAGGCAGAAGAAAGCAAACCCAGGAGAACGAAGAAGAAGATCCACCTACGCAAGGAACTTCACCGCGAGAAAGAATGAGGAGCCGGGGATAAAAATCCATCCCCTTTGACAGCGTGTCACAGCCGCCAACCTCCGCTCCTCGGAGAGGCACAACCAAGACCGCTTCGAGTAGCCAGAGCAGTCCAACGATCCCCTTAGTCCCTGACCCGACCGACAAGCTCCATTGCTCCCCCGACCACAAGGATCAGGATGAAGATCGTCGGAACGAGGTCCACGAGAGTCTTGTTGCTGCCAGTCACTCCCAGCGCAGTGGAGTTAGCAGTCGACAAGATCACAGGGACCAGGGAGGCACCGATGACTAGCGAAACGGCTATAACCACGACGGTCACAGCCAGAAACGCAGCACGCTTTCCGAACTTCACGTTACTACCTCCTAGTCTCGTACCCGCCCAACCAGCTCCATCGCGCCCCCGACAACGAGGATCAAGATGAAGATGGTCGGAACGAGGTCGATCAGGGTCTTCTGAGCGCTGGTGATTTCGCCCGCAGTAACGTTGTAGGCGGAACCGTTAGCAACGCTCGTAATCACGGGAATCATGGACGCCCCAACCACAAGGCTAACAGCAATCACCACGACGGTGACAGCCAGCGATACGGCCCTACGGTTGAACAAGTCCATCAACCCTTCAGAGTCTCCTGAGAGTCGCTTGCGGCGAAGCCCTTGCCCATGTCACAGGGCTAGATGACTTCACGGCCAGATCGCTCACAAGATGTCCTTATAAATCTATTGTGACAAAATCTTTGTATCTATTTTTCCACCGTATCATTCACGTAGCAAAGCCACGCCAACACCAAACAAAGAATCACAATCAACGCATTCGGAACAAGCTTCTCCGGCATGATCCTCGCCACGAAAACCGCCGCGACAAGGATCAATAACTGATACCGCATCATGTCATCCACCTATCGAGATTTCCCTGCTTGTGTCCACCTGCTTTGATCCACAGTTTAAATTCTTTCGCAGCCGCCGTCCACTCCATCCCTGCCAAAAATGGACTCAAGCGATTCAAGATCCCCACCTTCACCAAATGTCCAAAGTCAAGCTCCACCGACCGAACCCGATCAAAATCCTCAGGAACAGCAGCGAGAATACCCTGCTCCGTATGAAAGAACATCAACTCGTCTTCCTGTCCAGTATAGGCAACTGGGAACAACCGATTCGTCCTCTCAATTGCACGGACCCACGCAAACTTCGCCTCATCATTCGCGCCACGCTTATAGGTAAAGATAGGAGCACTCAAACGCTTCGGCACACCAACGTCCTTCAGAGGAAGAGTCCCATCAACGAGACCCTTGTAAACGCCCTTCGCAAGAGCGAGCACCTCAGACTCAGACTTACCATCAAGGATTGCCTTCATGACTTCCCTCTGAAGATCAACCCCGAACTTGGGGCAGTCCCGCCGCTTCACTTCGAACCCCTTGATAGTCATCTTCCCCGACTCGGTTATCCCCATGTACCGCTTCTTCTTCAACCCGAAGAACAGCGACCTGTACACCGAGTCAAGCTCAATCTCAACCGCGCAGGACTGAACCCCGAAAGTCTCCCGCATGAACTTCTCGACGAACTCGTTGATCAACGGGATCAAGCTACTCGGATCCGTCACACCGACAACAAACAGGGAATCCGTGTCACCATAGATCACCTTGAAACCCAAAGACTCAAGAAGCTGTTTAACCGCCCGGATCACTGCCCGTCCCACGCATGTGATCGCCTGCGCAATGTTACGATTGTACAGACGAAACCTGATGAACGCGAAGGATCCGTATGCGGCATTAGCAAGAATCTTTAGCGCCAACTGCTTGAGATCATAAGCGTCCCCCCTCTCCTTCGAGAGAGCCCGCGCCTCTGCCCGCCGATCCAGAAGATCCCTGAGGATCGAAGGCATCAACCCGACGGGTTGAGCCCTGAACCCAATCCCTACCTCGGCCAGCTTGTAATCCGCCCCATCAATGAAGCAGAGAGTCTCCGGAGACACGTTCAGCGATATGACGATAGAAGGGTACAGACTGCGAAAGTCGAACAGCGCGACATCCTTATGAAGCCCAGGAATCGGATCAAAGACGACCGCCCCCGTGTACCCCTCCGCCTTCTTCATGGCAGACTCCTCTACCTTCGGCTTTGAAGGCAAAGCGAACGGAGAGCGCCTCAGAAGCAGACGGTCAAACATCATAGAAGCGTGCATCGTGTCCCTGAACTCACAGAGGGCCGTCTTCTGACGCTCAGAGAACGTCTCCAAGATCCTGAACCTATCGTCGATCATCTTGCAGAGCTTGGTGTGCCTCACGTTGTACTCCATCGCAGAGTTAGGATCAGCATTGTAAACCTCAAGGATCCTGCGCGACCAAGCAGGCATCTCCCACGCAGCGCCAAACTCGAACGCCCCCACCGTGTTCAGAGAATAGTTC
>Ga0129297_10000106_pt1 | contig 37223 bp, 36 predicted proteins | sample I18A1metaG_FD_94708 | JGI IMG/M metagenome (GOLD analysis project Ga0129297, IMG submission 94708) | Lake sediment bacterial and archeal communities from Gulf of Boni, Indonesia to study Microbial Dark Matter (Phase II) - ​I18A1 metaG | ecosystem: Environmental > Aquatic > Freshwater > Lake >... | reverse complement strand
GTCTATCTTGTGGAGCAACCCATGACGGCAGCGGTGGGATCGGACCTACCGATTTCCGAGCCGACAGGGAACATGATCGTCGACGTGGGCGGCGGCACCACCGATATCGCCGTCATATCTCTTGACGGGATCGTCTTCAACCATTCTATCAGGGTTGCCGGCAACGAGATGGATGAGGAGATCATCCAATATCTGAAGAAGAAATACAACCTGCTGATCGGCGAAAAAAGCGCCGAGTTTGTCAAGATGCAGATCGGGTCGGCCTATCCTTTGGATGAACCCTTGACGATGGAGATCAAAGGGCGTGATCTGCGCGAGGGGATTCCTAAGACCATTGTCATTGACGATCAGGAAATTCGGGAGGCGCTCGAGGATGTGGTCGCCGCCATCGTCAATGCTGTTAGAATCGCTTTGGAAAAGACCCCTCCCGAGCTTTCTGCCGATATCATTGACCGGGGCATTGTCTTGACCGGCGGCGGGGCCCTCCTCAAGAACCTCGACAAACGCTTGCGCGAGGAAACCCAGCTGCCTGTTTTTGTCACTGATGATCCTCTGACGAGCGTTGTGCTCGGAGCAGGGAGGCTCCTGGATGACCTTGATCTCCTAAAGAAGATTGCCCTCGATTAGAGAGGCGCCGGTTGAACTGAATATTCATGCCCTTTTCCCTGAAAGAGAGAAGAAAACTTGCCTTCTTTGCCGGGTTGGTTTTTTTCCATCTGATCCTGATCTCTCTCCAGGTCCCCAAAGGGGACCAACCGACATATCTTGAGCGTGCCTTTTTTGCCGTGTTTACCCCGGTCCAGCACGGGGTTGTTTCCTTCTTTAAGTATTTGGGCGGGTTCTGGAAAAACTATTTCTATCTGCGCCATGTCCAGCGGCAGAATCAAGATATGCGGGACGAAATTTTTCTGCTTCGACAAGAGAACCAGGCCTTCCGAAATATGCTGCTGAAATTCAGGAACGCGACAGAGATCCAGGAGCAGCTGGCGACGATTTCTCGCTCCATCCTTGTCTGTTCCGTGATCGGGTTCAATTCAAGCGACATTTATAAGTCGGTCGTCCTGAACAGAGGCTCGCTCAACGGCCTGAAGAAGGACATGGTTGTCCTGGACAAGAACGGCCGTCTTGTCGGACGCGTGATTGAGCCGATCTTTTTTAAGGAGGCAAGGGTTCAGCTCATTACCGACAAGGAAAGCGGAGTCGGGGTTCTCTCCGAACGCCAGAAGGTCATCGGCATCCTGTCGGGCTACGCGGACGGAAAATGTCTGATGAAGTACGTCCTCAGGACCAACAAGGGCATCGAGGAGGGTGAAGAGGTCAGCACCTCGGGGTTCGAGGGGATCTACCCGGCCGAGATTCCCGTGGGCAAGATCATCTCCGTCTCTGAAGATGCGACCCTGTTCAAAAAAATCATCGTGGATCCGTATTTCGATTTTGCCGAACTTGATGAGGTGGCTGTTTTGGCCGTCGACCTGAGAGAATTATATTAACAGGACGCATGAAAAGCCTATTTGAAGCGGCTGTGGGAATCATCCTTGCCGTGATCCTCGAGACAGTTCTGGGCAAGATTTCCGCGCCACTCCTCTTTGTGTTGAATGCCTTTTCCTGGGTTGTTCTTTATTTCAGCCTGACCAAACATGAAGTCTTTGGAGCAGTCATGGGAACGGTGTGTGGGCTTCTCCAGGATTCTTTTTCCCTGGGGGTTTTCGGGGTGGCCGGGTTGACCAAGACCCTCCTGGGGTTCACGGCAGGACTTGTTTCTCGAAAAATCAATGTGATCCCCGTGACGCGTAATATTGTTTTTCTGCTCGTCGTTTCCTTTGCTGAGCTCGCCTTCTGGAAATTCCTGGTCTTTTTTCTTTTCGGCGAGCGGCTCGCCCTCGGAGGCGGGCTCGTTTTGCTCCAGCCTATGGCCACGGCGCTTGTGGTGACCCTGGCGTTCCAGATCGTGCGGAGGAGAAGGGAAGAAGGCCTCTAAATCGTGAAAATAGAAAAAAACAGTTTCTACGAAGACCTCTCCCTCATTCTGCTGAGGGCGAAGCAGGCGTTTTTTGCTGTGAGCATTCTGTTTCTCCTGCTGCTTTTCTTTTTCTGGAAATTCCAGGTGCTTGATTTCAAGAAATATTGGTTTCTCTCGGAGGCGAACCGCACTCGCGAAAGCGTGATCTCTGCCCCCCGGGGGCTGATTACGGACCGCAATGATGTGATCCTTGCTGATAACGCTGGCTCGTTCAAAGCGTCGTTGATCCGGGAGAATTGCCAGGATTTCAGGCAGTCCGTAAAAAGTATCAGCCGTCTCTTGCGGATCGAAGAAAGCGACCTCGAAGCGAGAATCGCCAAGTACGCGTCCTTTCCTCTGTTCAAGCCGATTATTATCAAGGACAACTTGGATTTGCGGGAAGTCTCCCGGATTGAAGCTCAGAAGCTGGATTTCCCTGAGCTGGTGGTCGAAGCCGACCCCAGGCGGTTCTATCCGTTTTCCATCCTGGCGGCTCATGTGATTGGCTATATGCAGGAGCTGACCCCAGAGGAGATGAAGTCCGATTTTTATAAGGGGAGAAATCTTGGCGACCTTGTGGGCCGCACGGGTGTAGAAAAAGAATATGAATCCTTCCTTGTTGGGGCGGACGGCAGACTGACCGAGGTCGTTGACAGCCTCGGACGAAGCCGCGGCGAAGTAGCAAGAGTTGACCCTTCGCCGGGACACAACATCCAGCTCACGCTTGATTTTGACCTCCAGAGCAGAGCAACGCAACTGCTGGAGGGAAGGGAAGGGGCCATTGTCGCTCTGGACCCCCGCACAGGAGAGGTCTTGGCCCTGGCCAGTTTTCCAACATACGATCCCAACAAGTTCATTTCCCGGTTCACTCCCCGGGAGTGGATGGAGCTCATCAACCGGCCCGACGATCCTTTGGAGAATCGTGCTATTCGCGGCCTCTACGCGCCCGGGTCTGTTTTCAAGCCGACGATCGCACTGGGCGCTCTGAGCAGCGGGCAGATCACTGAGCAGACGACATTCTTCTGCGGTGGCACCACTCATTTTTATGGGCGCCCTTTTTCGTGCTGGTTTGCCGGAGGACACGGAGTCCAGAATTTGCCGCAGGCCATTCAGCACTCCTGCAATATCTATTTTTACAACGCCGGCCGCAGGCTGGGACTCGAGAGGATCGCTGAATACGCCAAAGCCCTGGGGCTGGGAAGTCTCACCGGAATTGACTTGCCGGGTGAAAAAGAGGGTCTTGTTCCGACAGAAGAATGGAGCCGAACGGTTCGAAAAAGCGAATGGTACGCGGGAGAGACAATCTCCCTGTCCATTGGCCAGGGACCATTGCTTGTCACCCCACTCCAGGTGGCCTGCCACACTGCGATCTTGGCCAACCGGGGGAGAAAAGTCGTCCCCCATCTTTTCAGGTTTCCACCCGAGGCTCTGAAACAGGCCGAGCAGAAATCGGATTCGGCCGCGCAAATAATCAGCGCTGGAACGTTCGAGAAGGTCATTAAGGGCATGTGGAAGTCCGTGAATGAGGGAGGCACAGGCTATTCTGCGATGGTTGAAGAATTTGATGTCTGCGGGAAAACGGGTTCGACCCAACTCATCAGCAGAGAAAGAGCGGCGAAGCTAGGTAAGGAGATCAAAACTCATTCCTGGTTCACTGGTTTTGCACCGCGGGACAATCCGCGGGTTGTTATCACGGTCCTGGTCGAATACGGGGGAATGGGGGGTGCTACAGCGGCTCCATTGGCCAAGGAATTGTTCACCCTGTATAAGGATAAATATGATTGACCGGCGGCACATCGAGAACATTGATTGGTTCCTGATCATCCTTCTAGTTTTGATTTCTCTCGTCGGCGTCCTGGCCGTCTACAGCTCCTCTCATTACCTGCCGGGGAAGTATTATCTCAAGCAAATGCTCTTTATCGGCGTGAGCCTGGTGCTTCTTTTCCTTTTTCTTGCCGTGGATTACACGGTTTTGACAACCTATTCTTTCTATTTTTATAGCCTGATCGCCGCGGTCCTTGCGGGAATGCTGCTGTTCGGTCAAATCACGGCGAGAGAGAGCTGGATCAAGCTGAGGTATTTTCAGGTTCAGCCGTCCGAGCTGGCCAAAATCGCCCTCATTCTTGTCCTGGCGCAGATGTTTTCCGAATACAAGAAGAATTATGTTTCTCTGGGCGCCGTTATGGCAAGCAGCGGACTCACGGCCGCTTTTTCCATCCTGGTCGCTTCGCAGCCAGACCTTGGGACGGCGGTGAGCTATCTCCCGCTTCTCTTGGGCGCTTTGATTCTTGCCGGACTCAAACGAAGGGCCCTGGCCTTGATTCTTATTTTTTCGGTCTTGCTCGGCGTTGCCGGCTGGAATCTCGTCCTCAAGGATTATCAGAAAAAAAGATTGACGACGCTTATTTTTCCGGGAATGGATCCCCGGGGCTCAGGCTATCAGATCCTCCAATCGAAGATTGCCATCGGCTCGGGAGGTTTCTCCGGCAAAGGGTTCAAAAAGGGGACGCAGAGCCAGCTGAGATTTCTGCCCGCCCGGCATACAGATTTTATCCTCTCTGTCGTCGGGGAAGAGTTCGGGTTTCTCGGCGTGACGGGCGTTTTGATCCTGTATTTTTTATTTATCGCTAGGCTTTTTAGTTCTTGCGCAAAATCGAGGGACAGAACGGGTGTATACATAATTTTCATTGTCAGTATGATGTTCAGTTTTCAGGTTCTCGTGAATGTCGCTATGGTCATTGGGCTCTTTCCGATTGTCGGAATCCCCCTCCCGCTGCTGAGCTACGGAGGCTCCTCCCTTCTGACAAGCTTCCTGGCCGTGAGCCTTGTTGTGAATATCAAAATGAGAAGATTCGTCAATATTTAGGGAATGGATTACGAGCAAGACCTCCAGGACATTCTCAAGCAGGTTGAGAAGCCCGGCCGGTATATCGGCGGCGAGTGGAACGAGACAAAAAAGGATCCGGGGACTGTTGCGGCCAAGATCGCTCTCGTCTTTCCCGATGTTTATGAAATCGGCATGTCCTATTTGGGCCAGAAGATTCTCTATGCTGTTCTCAATTCTCGCCCTGAGTTCTTGGCGGAACGGGTTTTTGCTCCCTGGCCCGACCTGGAGGAACACCTCCGGTCTAGGGGGATTCCGCTCTTGTCCTTGGAAAACAAAATTCCACTGGCCGATTTTGACGTCCTCGGGTTTTCTCTCCTCTACGAGCTCAACTATTCTAACATTTTGACGATCCTGGACCTCGGCAGAATTCCTTTTTTGGCGGAAGAACGGGGGGACAGGGACCCTTTGGTCATCGCCGGGGGGCCGGGCGCATTCAACCCTGAGCCCCTGTCGGATATTTTTGATGCTTTTTTCCTGGGAGACGGGGAGGAAGGGTTTCGTGAGATTGCCGAAAAATACGTTTTTTTGCGGAAAAGCGGAGCCAGAAAAGTCGAGATCTTGAATGACCTGGCCAAGATCCATGGCGTCTATATCCCAGGTTTGTACAGCTGTTTCAGGCCTCCGGGTTCTCCGCTCCTGGTCCGGCAGCCCAAAAACAAGGCGCCCGACCGGGTTAAAAAAAGAGTTTTTGCCCCGCTCGGAAAAATTCCCTTCCCGGAGAAGATCGTTGTCCCAGATATTCAAGTTGTTTTTGACCGTGTGGCTATTGAGGCGAGCCGGGGATGTCCGCAGAGATGCCGATTCTGCCAGGCCACTCAGGTTTATTTTCCTTTCCGGGTGCGCGACCCGTCTGCTCTGCTGAAAGGCGTCTGCGGCAGCCTGCGGTCTACGGGCTATGAAGATATTTCGCTGTCTGCTCTTTCGGTTAGCGACTATCCCAGGTTGGAAGAAACAGTTGAGGCTCTTATGGAGAGACTAGCAGCGAGGAGAATCGCCCTCTCCTTATCCTCGCTCCGTCCGCAGGGGCTGACCTCCGGCTTGGCAGACAGCATCCTCAGAGTGAGGAAGACCGGGTTCACCTTGGTGCCGGAAGCCGGGACAGACAGACTCCGCCGGGTCATTAATAAAAACCTTAAAAACCAGGACATGCTCGACGCGGCCGCCCACGCGTTCAGCCGCGGGTGGAATCTTCTGAAGCTTTACTTCATGGTCGGTCTGCCTGCCGAGACGGAGGAAGATCTGCAAGGAATCGTCCGCTTATGCGAGGAGATCATCCAGATCGGGAAGAGCGTGATGAAGTCGCCTCCCCGAATAAACCTCAGCCTGTCTTCTTTTATTCCCAAGCCGCACACACCCTTCCAGTGGCTGGGCATGGAGAGCCGGGAGAGCCTGGAAGAGAAACACAAATTCGTCCGCTCCCGGCTGCGTCGGTGGCGGTCGATTAAAATAAAAGACCATCCGACCGAAACCTCCATTCTCGAGGGAGTTTTTTCCCGGGGAGACAGGAGGCTCGGAGGCGCGCTTGTCCAGGCCTGGAGCAGGGGCGCCCGGTTCGATAGCTGGAAAGACCGGTTTTCCTTTTCTCCCTGGATGGAATCGTTTAGGGCAGAGAATCTTGACTATGGAATTTATCTTGGCCCTCTTGATCCGGCCATGCCCCTTCCCTGGGACCACGTTGATACCGGGATCAAAAAGAGCTTTCTTCAGGCTGAGCTCAAAAAAGCCATGGCGGCAGAGATAACGCCATCCTGTCTTGAAGCCAGTTGCAGCCAATGCCGGGCCTGCGCTGCGGAGCTCCGCCCCTTCAAAAAGCCTTCTCGGGAGCTCACGCCAAGAGTCGAGACATTTTCTTTTTTTGGTGAGCGCGCCGATCGAGTCATCCGCTACGAGCTGACTTATTCCAAGTCCGGCTGGGCCCGCTACTTATCTCACCTCGACCTCGCCAACCGGCTCCAGCGGACCTTGCGCCGGGCAGGAATCGAGCTCGCTTTTTCCCGGGGGTTTCACCCGAAAATGCTCGTTTCCTACGGACCCGCGCTTCCGCTGGGGACGGAAGGAAAGGCCGAATGCCTCGAGTTTAAATCTCCTTATCATTTTGATGGGCCGGGATTCATCCGGCGCCTCAATAAATATGCCGGGCAGGGGATCAGATTCGTCTTGCTGAGGGAAATGCCGGACTCCTCGCCGACCCTGAATGAAAGGATCAAGGGAATGATCTACTCCGTGGACCTGGAAGACGCCGATATCCGAAGAGCGCTCGAAACCAAAAAACAGAAGACGGACAAAGCCCGAGTTGGCAACGTTGAGTTCGTCCAGGAAGAAATGGCTCAGCTTTGGGTGGAAAACCCAGAAGCCCTGAAGGGTTTCTGGCTGGACAAGAAAAAGCAGCGGCTGTTCCTGTGCCTGCCTTCTTTGGCCCATCGCGGCCTCCGTTCCCAGGATATCGTCGCCAGAGTTTTTGGTTTGTCCTCTCCGGCATTCTATCTGACCAGGGAAAAGTTTATGCTCCAGGAGAAAGAAAAAATTGACTTTAAGCAATCTTCCAGTATATAAGTGAAAGAAATTTAAAGAGGAGGAGACCGTGATTGATTTCAGCTTGACTGAGGAACAGCTGGCTCTTCAGGCAATGGCTCGGGAGTTTGCCCAAAAGGAAATGAAACCCAATGCGGCCAGGTATGATAAAGGAGGGGAATTTCCTGACGAGATCATGCAGAAGGCTTTTGAGGCGGGATTTATCACTTGCAATATTCCGCAGGAATATGAAGGAGGAGGGCTGAAGGACCTTGATATCGCCGTTATCTCCGAGGAGCTCGCCGCCGGCTGCGCAGGGATGTTCACGACCATCATGGCCAGCTCGCTGGCCTTCACCCCCATCATCCTCTTCGGCACCGATGAGCAGAAAAAGCAATTCCTGACGCCGTTCACTAAAAAAATGTCATTTTCCTCTTTTTGCTTGACGGAAAGAGAAGCAGGCTCGGACGCCTCAGCGCTCAAAACCACGGCCAGGAAGGTGGGCTCGGAATTCGTCATCAATGGTTCCAAGTGTTTCATCACCAACGGCGGGATTGCCAGCCTCTACGTTGTTTTCGCCAACTCCGCGCCTGATAGAGGACCGCGCGGGGTCAGTGCCTTCCTTGTGCCCAGGGAAACGCCGGGAATCACTGTCGGCAAAGAGGAAGACAAAATGGGGCACCGGGCTTCCAATACCACGGAGCTCTTCTTCGAGGATGTCAAAATCCCCGAGGCCAATCTTCTGGCAAAGGAAGGGATGGGTTTTCTCGTGGCCATGAGAACCCTGGACAAGACGCGCGCTTCAGTAGGCGCCGCAGGCGTTGGCGTGGCCCGGACGGCTCTTGAATACGCCATCGAATACGCTAAGACGAGAGTCCAGTTCGGCAAACCCATCGCCCTTTTTCAGAACACAGCCTTCAAGATCGCTCAGATGGCCATGGAAATCAACGCGGCGCGCCATCTCGTTTGGCATTCCGCCTGGCTGATGGATCAGGGCAAGCCCTGCGGGAAAGAGTCCGCCATGGCCAAATGCTTTGGCTCGGATGTCGCTATGCGCACGACCGTCGAGGTGGTGCAGCTTTTCGGGGGCTATGGGTATATGAAGGATTATCCTGTTGAGAAGCTGATGCGGGACGCCAAGCTGCTGCAGATCTATGAAGGGACCAATGAGATTCAGCGTTTGGTGATTTCCCGCGAGGTCATCGGCCCGGTTAAAGAGAAATAGAAAGCCGGGTCAGATTTTTTCCTGGATGATCCTCCAGAGGTCCTCTTCCACCGAGGTCCGGGGCGTTTCAATAATTCGGCCAGCTTCCTGGCCCCGGATGGTGACGACAAAAGTCGGTATCCTCTGAATGTCCTTTCCCTGGATGTATTTAGCCCGGTCCTCTTTTATCTGAGGAAGACCGATATAGGTTGTACGGATAAGCGGATTCTGGACCATGTCCATGATCTTGAAATACGCGCTCACATGCTGCTTGCTATCCGGGCACCAGGTTCCGAGGAAGACCTCGATTTGGATTTCCTCACTGACGGCCTGTAGCCCGCTGATGAATTCAAGGTCAGGAGAATAAGATTCGGCCACCGTCTTCCAGTCGGGGAAGTTGCGAAGGATTTCATCCCGGGTGAGCTGGCCCTGAAGCTCGACTTGACTGGAGAGGACTGCGGCAAGAAGTATTATGGCAAGGGCTGATAAAAAGATATTTTTTGTCATGGTCTGGGTTAGAGAAGGCAAGAAGGGAAGAGAACTACTATATTTCCTCAGAAAAGTATTCCGGTATGATTCCGAGGACCTCCACTCCGGCGCCCTTGGCGATATCGATGAGCTCAACGACCTGGCTGTAGGGGACTTTGGCATCGGCTCTGATGAAGATTGTCTTGTCCTGGCGCGCCGCGTAAATAGCTCGGAGCCGGTCCGGGAGCATTTTGAGGTCGATCTGCTCCTGGTTGATCAGGACACTCATGTCTTTCTTCAGGGTCAAAACGATCAGGCCCGAGGGCATTCCTCCGCCCGTCTCAGTTGTGGTCTCCGGGAGCTTGACATCGATCCCTCTTTGGACGATGGGGGTTATCACCATGAATATAATGAGCAAAACGAGCAAAACATCGCATAGCGGCACGACGTTGGGTTCAGCTTTTGCCATGTTGGCCTCCTTATCTACTCTCTGGACGTTCATTGTATGACAAAAATTTTCGCTTTGTCAATGACCAACTGGAATCCGAGAGTTCCGCGACAGCGCGCAGGGCGTTGCAATTTTTCCCAGGTGCGAGTATATTGAAGTTGAGAAAGGAGGAGGGATGAAAGATTTAAAAATCGAAGTTGTCAAGGTCAAAGAGCGTTGTGGGGCCAAGCACAAGCCCGGTGATACGTTTTTCATCAGAGGAGCGGGGACGATTGAAATTCCCGCGGGCAAAAAAGTCTGTATCTTCGCCCTCAATAGCCTTTTCCCCTTCTTGACAACCAAGCAGAGAGAAGAGGAACTTCCCGGTGACGATTGGATCTCCGAAACGGAACTCCTGACCTGCCCTGATCCCAAGGGGGTGATTTTTAAAGTCATTCCGCTCGGCTAGATAGTTTCCTGGCCGGATCGCCAAGATTCAAGCTCCGGACGAAGCGCAGGGTCATTCCTTTTGAGAAGATTGATCTTAACGCCGGACTATTGGAGGGTTTCCAGTGTTTTTTTAATGTCGTTCGTCTTGAAAACAAGAAGGGCTCGGCCCAACCCGGCGGACGTGCCATAGCAATAATCAATATCGATCACGGCATTGCCAAGCAACGCCCCGATCTCGGCACCCGCACCGATCCGGTCTCCGATCTCAACTGTGACGACCTTGGCTGTTGTGACTTTATAGCCGAGGGATTTGAGAGCTTTCTCGGCTTTCTTGTTATCAGCTGTGATCAGCAAAAAATGGCCTTTATCTTTATCTGAATAAGCGCTGAGGGCTTTCAAGTTCACGCCGGCATTGGCCAGCGTTCCCAGAACGCGGCCCAGGATTCCAGGCTCGTTAGGCGTGATCACATGGAGCTCTGTTTCGATTTCAACTTTGTGCACGGCTCGACCTCCTCGTTGGAGAAGGCATTATACCAGAATCCATAGACAAAAAACAAAAAATAGAAATGGTTTTTTGTTTTTTTGAGGGAGCAGGTATAATGAGGCATCCCCGCCGTGTGAGAGAAATGGCGAGACAAACTCCGCGGGTCGCGATTATTGACAACTCCATTAACCCCGCCGTTTATAACCCGATTGGCCATTGGAGGAGATTTCTGAAAGCTCCCTGGGAGGCATTCCGGGCTGCCGAAAGTTTATTCCCCAAATTGGGCGATCAATACTCCCACGTTATCCTGACTGGCTCGGAAGCGTCAATTTTGGAACGAGAAAACTGGGTCTATGAAGAGGTGGAGGTCGTCCAGGAAGCTCTCGATCGCAGAATCCCTATTTTGGGAAGTTGCTATGGCCACCAGCTTCTGGCCTTAGCCCTGCGCGGCCCGGGCCATGTCCGTCGTTGTCCCTGGCCTGAGGTGGGCTGGATGCCGCTCACGATTGAGAAAAGCAACGACCTTCTGGGCCAGCGGGGCGAAGCCTACACTTTTGCTCTCCATTTCGATGAGGTTATTAACCTGGATGATGAGTTTGTTGTGCTGGCTTCGACTCCCGCCTGCCGCGTGCAGGCCTTCGCGCTCAAGACTCGGCCGGCCTGGGGAATTCAACCCCATCCGGAGATCAACCCATCTGCAGCCAGAGACCTTCTTAAAAACCTGATCCGTCTCGGACTCGAGACTTCGTCCCTGTATGAGGCGGCCCTGACCACGCGGCCCCGGGATTCGGGGCTCATTCTCAGGATTGTCCGACATTTCCTATCCTCCTGGAGCAGGGCTTGAAATTCAGGCCAGTCTCCAAGAAAAAAAATAGGGGCGAGGGCGAAGTTTTTTTTCTTGACAAAAGCGTTCTTTTTTATTATCTAACATAAAGAAACTCAAAAGGAGGCGCCCATGAAAAATAAAAAGTTTGCCGTTTTTGTCATTTTGATTCTGGTTGTTTTTTCCCTGAACACCTTTGCGGCTACCCAGCTCAAGACCATAGGAAAGTATACGTTTGCGCGGGTCAAAGGGACGATTCCCACTCAGGATGTCATGAAGATGCTCATCGACAGGTATTCCGTCGACATCAAGTATGGTTTTGACCAGGCCGGATACGGGGACCTCTATCTTCCGTTCTTAGACCAGCTGAAGGCGGCAACCTTCGAAGAGAAATCATTGCCCGTGGGCGATAAGCTCATGTGGATGCTCTTCCGCTCTCAGGGAAAAGTCAAGGTCGCCCGCGACATCGAGTGGGCGGGCAAGGCTCCTTTGGAGGTCTTTGTTTTCAATGTGAAAAAGGATTATAAAAACTACGAGTTTATCATGCCGCGGCCGTGCGGAAACATCGCTCTCCGAAGCATCACAGAATTGCCGAAACCCGAAGCTATTTGCGCCATCAGCGTGACTCCTGAAAAGGTAAACCTCAAGGATCCGGTGACAGTGGATTTGAGCGGAAGCCAAAATGCCAAATCGATGGAAGTGGCGGTTATGGGATCCGACGGGGCCAAGGTGGCGGCTCACGCTTTTGTGCCTGAATCTCCCAAATGGCAGACGACCTTTGACCGGCCGGGAATCTACACCTTCAAAGCCCAAGCCTTCAACGAGGATGGCAAGGCCTCGACAAACCCTTGTGAAGCCAAGGTCTATGTCAATGCCCCTCCCACCTGCCAACTGAAGACCTCCTGCCTGCCCTGCAAGAATTTCGTGGGCAAGCCTGTGAGCATAGATGCAACCGGTTCAACCGATCCTGACGGCAAGGTAACCAAGGCGGATTTCGATATCACCGACGCAGCCGGCAATCCCGTCGACAAGTTCATGGACAGCGAGGTTCCGCTCACCTGGGACTATATCTTCAAGAAACCTGGCTCCTATGCCATAACGGTTGTCGTAACCGATGATTTCGGAGCTGTTTCCGAGCCTTGCCGGGTTGTCCTGGATGTGACTCAAAAGCTCGACTACTTTTCTGTTGAAGGCGGTCCGTTCTTCGCTCGCGGCAGCCATGGGCCATACTTGTATGCCGCGCTGGATTGGTTCCATTGGCTGAAGCCCGACAAGTGGGATTTCACCGTTGCCGGCGGAGGCGCCGTTGCTCTCAAGGGCGATCCCTGGAAATCTATTTTCTTGGCTGACGCAACGATTAATTATCATATCCAGTCCTTCTACTTGGGCGGCGGGGTCGGGTTCACCACGTCAGTTAAGGAGGGCCGGAGCGCTGATTTTGAAATCATTGGCAAGGTCGGGATCGACCTTTTCAAGAATCCAGATCATATGGGCGGGCTGATCTTCCAGGTCAGGTGGCCGGTCGGCTCAGGCCGGTCTTACTCGGATAATCACAAGTACGGGCTCGGGTTCCGCTTCCTGTTCTAAGTCGGACGGACTATTCTTAGACAGAGGCAAAGGCCAAGGATTTTTTCCTTGGCCTTTTTTTGCGGCAGGTTCAATGAGAATTGTGATCATCGGCGCCGACGGACAGCTCGGGTCTGATTTGGTGAGAACCCTCCGCGACGATGAGGTTTTGCCCCTCTATTATCCTGGCTTTGATATCACCCAGGTCCGGAAGGCGAGGGATGTCCTTCGCCATCTCCGGCCTGACATCGTTATCAGCACCGCGGCGTATCATCGGGTCGACGATTGCGAGGACAATCCCCGGGAGTCTTTCCTTGTGAATGCGATTGCTGTGAGAGATTTAGCCTTCACAGTCCGAGAGCTGGGTGCTGTACTCGTCCATTTCAGCACCGACTATGTTTTTGACGGCCGGAAAAGGAGCCCGTATGTTGAGGAAGACCCGCCCCATCCCTTGAACGTCTACGCCGTTTCCAAACTGGCCGGCGAATTTTTTATTCGGGCGCTTGCCGAGAAATACTTCCTGGTCCGCACCTGCGGTCTTTATGGGGAAGCGAAGTCTCCAGAAAGAGGGTTTAACTTTGTCGACCGCGTCATTTCAATAGACAGTGAAGGAAAGCCACTGCGGGTCGTCAATGACCAGTGGGTTACGCCAACAGCGTCAGCGGAGCTGGCCGAAAAAATCAGCCAGCTTATCCGCACAAGGCACTTTGGCCTCTATCACCTGACCAACGAAGGCGAATGCACCTGGTATCAATTTGCGCGGGAGATTTTTTCCCTTCTTGGAAGGCAGCCGCGTCTAGAAGGTGTGGATTCGCGGACATTCGGCGCCCGGGCCACACGGCCCCTCTATTCGGTCCTGGAGAACAAACGGGCCAAGGAAATCGGATTAAGTCCATTCCGGCCTTGGCCGGAGGCTTTGAGTTCCTACCTCAGGAAGAAGGGTTATCTGACCTGACCCGCTCTCGTCGGACCTTTTCTCCGCCGATTTTCTTCAGGACTTGCTCGGGCATCGTTGAGACCTCTCCTTTTGTGTTGGTCACGATATGGACCGTATAGCCGGAGGCGATGAGATTCCGTCCTTCCCTGGTTAGGAGTTCGTAATCGAAGACCGTTTTTTTGGGCGTGATTTCGCGGAGGGACACCCGAATGGTGAAAACTTCGTCATAGCGGAGCGGTCTTCTGTACTTGCAGAACGCCTCAACCACCGCAAGATAGGCCCCCTGCGCTTCGATTTCCTTATAGGAAACGCCTCTCTGACGGCAAAACTCGGTCCGGCCGATCTCGAACCATTCAAAATAGCTCTTATTGTGGGCAACTCCCATCTGGTCTGTTTCCGAATAGCGGACCCGCTCCTCAATCTCGATGGCAGGGTTCATAGGACACCAGGAGAGGCGACTCACTCTGTTAGCTTGCCCAGTTTGTTTAGCTCCTCGTTATAATACTTGCGGTAAAGAATCTCCCATTCCCGGCTTCCTTCTTCGATCGACTTTTTCTGCGACTGGATTTTTTCCACAGCTTTCTTGTCGAGACTCTCGTAGAGTTTCATTTCTTCCTCGATGGCCTTGACGATGCTCAGCCGGATCTCATTGGGGTCATCCAGGAATTCGACCTGGTCGTTCTTGTTCAAGGCGTTGAGGATCTGGCGGGAGAGAAAATTGGTTTTTTCCCGGGAGATCCGGTTGCTCACAGCACAATATTCCTTTCTTTGGCCAATTTGGTCTTGATCATCCGGAACATCGTCTGGTATTCAATATTCTCTTTTCTGATCTTTTCCATATGTTTACTCAGGATTTCTCTGACTTCCTGGTCGAGCTGGTCCTCTTTTTGGAATTCTTCGGTGATGAGATTGGTAATTTGGTCGATGATTTTGTTCTTGTCCTCGAGGATCACCTTGCCTTCTTTGGTGAGATTCCTGACGATAACGAAGGCCATGTGCTCGATCTGGTTCTTGTTCAATCTCATAACTTTCATAAAATACACCACCTCTTGCAAAAATTCAAGAATTCGTTCGGGGTAACGATGCTTCTAGGATAAACGCAGGAAGGGGAGAAGCCCATTCTTTCTCTCGCCCTTCTTGGCCAGGGCGAGGAACTTGCCCTCCGGGCTGAACAGCTGATAAGCCTCCTCCTCTGTGGTGGCAGGCCCAAGGCCCGGCCGCGGCCTGAGCACTGTGAGGATGTGCTCGGCCGGCAGGACTTTTCCTTTTTGAAGTTCCCGGACGCCCGACTCTTTGAGGATGACCCTGGGGAATTCTGGGAGCATCGTCTCCAAGGGTAGGATAAAACCCTCGATCTCACCCTCTGCGGCGAGCCGTTCCACCTGCTCGAGAGTTAAGGCTGCGGAGATGTCGTATCTGCCCACGGCTAAGCGGCGGAGTTCGGCCAGATGGCCGCCGCAGCCCAAATGTTGCCCGAGATCATGGGCCAGAGAGCGGACATATGTTCCGGCGCTGCAGCGTGATTCGAAATTGAGAAATGGCGGGACGTAGGCGATGAGGTCAAAGGAATACACCGCGACAGAGCTGGGCTCAAGCTGAAGCATCCTTTTCGCGCGTGCCCATTTGTAGAGAGGTTGACCGTCGAGTTTCTTGGCGGAATAGGGGGGAGGAACCTGCTTTATTTCGCCGACAAACGTGTTCATTGCTTCGGCCAGAGTCTGCCGGTCAGGATATTCTGCGTGGTCTTCGGACAGGGGCTTTCCCAAGGCGTCATAAGTGTCTGTGGAAAAACCGAGCCTGATCTTGCCACGGTAGATCTTGTCTTTTTTTGAAAACAGCGGGAAAAGCTTGGTGGCTTGGCCGACAGCCAAGAGGAGAAGCCCTGTGGCCAGAGGGTCCAGCGTCCCAAAGTGGCCCACCTTCTTGAGACCCAGAATTTTTCTGATTCTTAAAACGATATCGTGGGAGGTCACGCCCCCGGGCTTGTCGAGGAGAATCAGGCCGTCCATCAATAGGTCTTGGCGGGCCGGTTTTTTCCTCGCCGGGCGAGAATGGTCTTCTTCTGCAAGAGGTTTTCGATCTGATTCGGTATATTTTTAATCAACCGCTCATACGGGCCGACGGCCGTGAAACCAGCGGCGTGGACGTGGCCTCCTCCGCCGAAATATTCGGCGATGGCGGCTGCGTTGGCGTCCCCTTTAGAGCGGAGACTCACCCGGAAGGTATCTTTGGCCATCTCTTTAAAAAAAAGAACCATTTCTACACCGCGGATCGAACGGGCCAGAGTGGTGATGTCTTCGGTGTCAATTTCCCTCAGGTGAAGATCTTCGAGGAACTTCTTGAACAGAGTGATGGAGGCGATATTGCCTTTGTTGTTCATGATGAGCGTAGAGAGAACTTGTCCGAGCAGCTTGATCTTTTCCGGCGGGTTGGTGTTGAAAAGAAAATCGGCAATTTTGGTCGGGTTGGCCCCGGACCCGACCAGCTTGTGGCAGACCTCGAATGATTTTGCCGTCGTGTTGGAAAATTGAAAAGAGCCTGTGTCTGAGACAATCGCGCAGTAGAAGTGGTCGGCGATCTGAGGGGTCAAGCGCAGGCCCATTTTTTCCGCCAGGATGAAGCCCATCTCCCCGACAGCCGAAGCGCCGGGGTCGACCCAGTTGATCTCCGCATAGCTGTCGTTAGAATAGTGATGGTCGATGTTGATCTTGAAATAGCGATCTAGATTTTTCTGCCCGGAACGGGAAACATTGGCGCATTCGAGGAGAATCACGAGGTCAAACGCGGCCGGCGGGATCTGGCCGATGGCGATCTTTTCCACCTCCGGCATCTGGTTGAAGGGAAGGGGCGTCGGGTCGTTGTTGATGATGCGGACGTCTTTGCCCAGAAGCCTTCCCATCCCGGCCAAAGCAAGGCTCGTGCAAATCGAATCACCGTCCGGCCGGAGATGGCTCGTGACAACGATGCGCCGGCTGGCCAGAATTTTTTTCTGAATGAGTCGGGTCGGGTCAGTCTTCATCTTTTTTCAGCTGTTCGATCAATCGGTTAATTTTGGTTTCGTATTCTGGAGTCGGGTCCAGACGAAAAATAAGGTCGGGATTATACTTGAGTTTGACCTCAGAGGCAATGCATTTTCGGAGATAGCCTTTTCTTTTTTCGAGCAGGGCTAGGAGTGCTTCTCTGTCGACCTGGCCAAAAAAGCTTAAATAAACCGACGCCGTTTTCAGGTCCGGGCTGGTCTCGACTCGCGTGAGAGTGATGATTCCCGAGGAAGAATCCTGGATCTCCTGGACAAGAACCCGGCTGAGAGATTCTTTGATCACGGCGTTGACTCGTTTTTGTCTTCGGCTAAAGTCCATTGTCCTTCCCCGGAAGCGCGCCCTGACGCAGCCCGCCGGCTAGAAGTAGCAGATCTCCGATTGCAGGATTTCCCCGTCCAGGCTTTGAGCGGCTTCTTCGAGAATTTTTTCGAGGACCCGGTCGACGCACGATTTCTGGGTGTTCAGAGTGATGATACCGATTTTTGCCCTTTGCCATTTTTCCTGATAATCGAGCTCGGCAAAGGCGATATTGAATTTTTTCTTGAACCGGTCCCTCAAGGTGTTGAGGACTTTTCGTTTTTCTTTAAGAGAATGGGAATAGGGAAGAAAAATCTCGAGGGAAAGGAGCCCAATGACCATGATCCTGACCGCTGGCTAAACCGGTTTTGATTTTTCTATAACGAAGGCGACGATAAGGTCCCCTTCTTGAATATCCTTGAACCCTTCCAGGGAAATGCCACATTCCATGTCTTTCCTCACTTCCGTGACATTTTCTTTAATCCGCCTGAGGGAAGAAATGCGACCTTCATGGACGACCTCTCGGCCGCGAGTCACTCTGACTTGAGCGCTGCGGGTGATCTTCCCGTCAACGACATAGCAACCGGCCACGGCCCCGACCTTGGGAATCTGAAAGATTTTCCTGATCTCCGCCCGGCCCAGATAGACCTCTTTTTCGACGGGCTCAAGCAGGCCGACCAGGGCATTGCGGATATCCTCGGTGAGCTGATAGATCACGTTGTAGTTCCTGATCTCAACGTTCTCTTTTTTGGCCAGCTCGAGAATTTTCTGGCTGGGCCGGATGTTATAGCCGATGATGATGGCGTTCGAGGCCGAGGCCAAGATTACGTCCGACTCCGTGATGTTCCCCGTGGCCGCATGAATGATTTTGATCTTTATTTTCTCCGAGCTCAGGGGCGGGAGGATATCGCGAAGGACTTCCACCGAACCCTGGACGTCAGCCCTGATGATGAGCGGAAGCTCCTTAGCTTGCCCCTGTTCAATCTTCTTGAACAGCTCATCTAGAGTAATGTGCTCCGGCCTCGGCGGCTCCTCTTTTTTAACTTTGGACAGGCGGTTGGTGACTATTCGCTTGGCGGTCTCAATGTCCGGGACAACCTGGAATTGATCTCCTGCTGTGGGCACATCGGAAAATCCGAGCACCGCCGCGGGCATGGACGCTTCGGCTTTCTTCATGGGTCGGCCGTGTTCATCAAAAAGAGCCTTGACTTTTCCATAGGTCATTCCGCAGATGAAGGCCGTTCCCGGAGCAATCACTCCATGTTGGATAATCACTGTTCCGACGGGCCCCCTTTTGGGGTCCAACTGCGCTTCGAGAACCACACCCTGGGCCGCGACGTTGGGATTGCCCTTGACCTCGATGACGTCAGCCAGGAGCAGGATCATCTCCAGGAGTTCTTGCAGGTTGGTTTTTTCTTTGGCCGAGACTTCCACGCTGATGGTGTCTCCACCCCAGTCCTCGACCAGAATTCCCTCCTTGGAGAGTTGCTGTTTGACGCGGTCGCGGTTCGCTTCGGGTTTGTCGATCTTGTTGATGGCCACGATGATCGGCACACCAGCAGCTTTGGCATGACTGATCGCTTCCCGGGTCTGAGGCATCACGCCGTCGTCAGCCGCAACCACGAGGACGACAATATCCGTAATCTTGGCGCCTCTTGCTCGCAGCTGAGTGAAGGCCTCGTGACCGGGAGTATCGATAAAGGTGATAGCCCTGTTGTTGAAAAAGACGCGGTAGGCGCCGATGTGCTGAGTGATCCCGCCGGATTCCTTGTCGACAAGATGCGACGACCGGATGGCATCCAGCATCGTCGTTTTGCCATGGTCGACATGGCCCATGATTGTGACCACAGGAGGCCGGGCCAGCAGGTCCTTTGCCGCTGCCTCGGCCCGACGGCGGATCTCTTTTTCGTAGCTGAGGTACTCGATGTCGGCATCGACGACCTGGCCAATCATGGCGGCAATGCCTTCGTCCACCGGGTCGTTGAATTCCAGGAGTTTCCCTTTAGCGGCAAGCTTGTCCAAGAGAGTTTTTGGCTTCAGGGCCATTTTTTTAGCGGCTTCTCCGAGAGTCATGCCTTCATAAAGGCCATATTTGAGGCGAGGTTTTGGAACTGCTGCAGCGGCCTTGACCTTTTTCTTCGTCTTGGGTTTTGTTGCCGTCTCTTTTTTCATCGTCATTCTTGCTTGATCTCGATTTTCCAGCCCACAAGCCACGAGGCCAGCTTGACGTTGATCCCTTTCTTGCCGATGGCCAGGGAGAGCTGGTCTTTCGGGACGACCGCCTGCATGATTCTTTCTTGTTTGTTCAACAGAAGGACCTTCTCTATGCGGGCAGGGCTGAGGGCGGCCTTGGCATAAACGGGAGCGTTGGGGGACCACTCGATGATGTCAATTTTCTCTCCCTGTAGCTCCTTGCTGATGGAGAGGATTCGATTCCCCTTCACGCCAATGCAGGCGCCGACCGGGTCGATATCTTTTTCTTTGGAACGGACAGCCACCTTGGCTCTCTCTCCGGCCTGGCGGACGAGGTCCTTAATCTCGATATTGCCGTTGGCGATCTCGGGGATCTCGAGCTCCAGCAACTTGGCCAGGAACTTGGGGTGGGACCTGGAGACAAAGACTTGGGGACCCTTAGTGGTTTTTTGGACTTGAGTGATCAAAGCTTTGACTGTATCCCCCCGGCTGAAATCTTCGTTGGGGAGCTTTTCTCGGGCCGGAAAAAGGGCCTCGGTTTTGTTCACTTCAAGGATGATATTGCCGTCTTCGATTCTGCGGACGGTGCCAGTAACGATCTCGCCGATCCGGGGAGCAAACTGGAAATAGATTTTTTCCTGCTCGGCGTCCCTGACCTTCTGGAAAATGACGTGCTTGGCCGCCTGGGCGGAGATGCGTCCCAGAGTTTCTGCAGGCAAGTCAATCTCAACGCTTCCGCCCAGGGTGATTGCCGGGTGAAGTCTTCTTGCCTCGTCCAGGGAAATTTCTGTGGCGGGGTCCTGAGGCTTCTCCACGACTTTCTTGACGGCAAAAACCCTGAGCTCGCCCTTTTCTGGACGGAAAGAGACATTGATCTTCTCGTTGTGGCTGAAATATTTCAACGAGGCGACTCGGAGGGATTCTTCGATGGCATTGATAATGATCGCAGGCTCGACGCCTCGCTCTTTGCTGAGCTGCAAAATAGTATTCCACACGTTGATCTTCATCGTCTTTGCCTCAACCAGGATGAGGACGAATAAGGGAGCGAATTATATCTGAAATGAGAGACAATAGCAAACGAGAAGGACGGCCAGGCCGGTTGACTATTCCTTTGCGCCGGGGACGATGGCCTCCTCGACTTCGTGAAACTCTTTTTCTCCCGAACGCTTGGAATACCAAATCGAGATGATGGCAGCGACGAGGGCCACGGCGACGAATATGGCCACTCCCCAGCTCAATTTGCGGTACTGGATGATGATGGGGGCGGCAAGCACGGAGACGAGGTTGATCACCTTGATCATCGGGTTGAGGGCTGGGCCGGACGTATCTTTGAGCGGGTCGCCGACGGTATCGCCCACAACGCCTGCTTTATGGCTGTCGGAGCCTTTTCCTCCATAGAGCCCGTCTTCGATTGTTTTTTTGGCGTTGTCCCAGGCACCTCCCGCGTTAGCCATAAAAACGGCCAGAAGCTGCCCGCTGAGGATCACACCGGCCAGGAATCCGCCCAGCGCTTCAACCTGAAGTGTCAGGCCGACAATGAGGGGCGTGAGCACTGCCAGGAGGGCGAGGCCCACAAGTTCTTTTTGCGCCGCTACTGTGCAGATGCTGACTGCTTTCTTGTAGTCCGGCTTAACTCTCCCTTCCATGAGGCCGGGAATTTTGAACTGGCGGCGCACTTCCATGACGATGAGAGAAGCAGCCCGTGCGACGGAATTGATGGTAAGTGAGGAGAAAAGCCAGGGTACAGCACCGCCGATGAGCATCCCGATCAGAACCATGGGCATCGAGACGCGGATTCCGGTGTTGAGCAGATGCGTGGCCTCGGGGATGTTGAGTTGGGCCTGGACTTTGGTAACGTCGGTCATAAAGGAGCCAAACAATGAAACGGCCGCGATGACTGCCGACCCGATAGCCACGCCCTTTGTAATCGCTTTGGTTGTGTTGCCCACGGCATCTAGGTCGGCCATGATCTGGCGGGCGTCTTTTTCCAACCCGGCCATCTCTCCGATCCCGTTGGCGTTGTCCGATATCGGGCCGAACGAATCCATGGCCACGTTATTTCCTGTCAAGGTCAGCATGCCGATTCCCGTCATGGCCACACCGTAGAGGACGTAAGCGACGGGTTGGCCCCAATAAATAACGAGGGCAGAGAGAATGGTTGCAGCGATGACCAGGATGGCCCACACGGTCGATTCCATCCCGACCGAGAGGCCAGACAGGAGAACAGTGGCGGGGCCGGTGCGCGAGGACTTGGCGATTTCTTTGACCGGAGCGTGATGCGTATCCGTAAAGTACTTGGTTAGCTCGTCGATGGCGATGGCCAGGATGATTCCCACCCCAACCGAAAGAAAAGCCCGCCATTCATTCATGTAAAAATGAGCCAAGAAGGCGAAGGCGACAAAGCATAGGGCTGCGGACGTATAAAAACCCCTGTTGATGCCGGCCATAGCGTTGCCCCGCTTTTCAGCTTTTTTCCCTCGAACCTGATAGGTCCCGACGATCGAAGAGAAAACGCCGATTCCTCTGACGAGCAACGGAAAGATGATCCACTTAACCTGGCCTGTGATCTGGACCAGCGCCAAGCCCAGGATCAAGCCTGAGACGATCGTGACCTCATAGCTTTCAAATATGTCTGCGGCCATCCCGGCGCAGTCGCCGACATTATCGCCGACAAGGTCGGCCACGACAGCCGCATTCCTGGGGTCGTCTTCCGGGATGCCAGCTTCCACCTTGCCGACAAGGTCGGCGCCCACGTCGGCCGCTTTTGTATAGATTCCTCCGCCCACCCGCATAAACAGGGCGAGCAAGGTCCCCCCGAACCCGAACCCGAGCAGGGCGTCGGGCGCAGCCTTCTGGAAGATCATAAAAATGACCGTGCCCCCAAGCAGGCCGAGACCGTCGGTCAGCATCCCGGTGATCGTCCCGGCCCGGTAGGCGATTTTCAGTGCCCTGTCAAAGCTCGTTCGGGCAGCCGCTGCCACCCTGACATTCCCCTGGATAGCCATACGCATCCCGAACTGTCCGACCATTAAAGAAAAAAGGGCGCCCAAAATAAACGCGGCCGCCCTTCCAAACCCGATGACGATCTTGACCTGATCGGGACTCAGGCCAGAGAATCGTTCAAGCGCCTCCGAGGAGGGTGGAGCGATATAAACGCTGAAAAAGAGTGCCACGGTCAGGATGATGATCAATGGCAGGATGGTCTTCAGTTGTCTTGTGAGGTAGGCCTCGGCGCCCTGTTTGATCGCTTCCCAGACTTCGATCATTTTGAGCGTCCCCTTGTCTTCGGACATGATTTGACGCCTGAGGAACAGGGCATAGCCCAAGCCCAAAAGTGCAATGAATAATACTGCCCACAGGGCTACTGTCTCAAAAGGAGTCGCTCCTAACATTTACTGTCTCCTTGCTTGGCGCTTCTTACCGTGAACCTTTTGAGGCAAGCGCAAGAGTGAAAAAATAATTCCCTTTTCCGGGAAATTTTGAACAGCTTGTATACCATAAAACGGGCCAAATTGCAAAATCACAGGCGCGATTATCCAAAAATCCGCTCCTCAGTGAGAAAAAAGGGAGGTCCGAAGCGTTAAAATTAAATAAGGTGAATCAAAGCCCATGAAGACCGTTCAACCCCAAAGTCCTGAAGGGCTGAGTCCTGAGCAAGTCCTCTTCCTTGCTTTGGAAGACCCCCTGACGGCCCGTTTTTTGAGGTCTGCGTTTAAGATTCCCGAGCACAGGCCTGAAATTGTGACAAAGCGGTGGCTGCACAAGGCCGGGGGCTGCCTTTCCTGGCACGTTGTCATCATAGAGAAACCAGGGCCTTCTCTCAAGGCCAGACCGCCGCTCCTCAATATTGCGCATATCATGGTGGATGGCCTTGAGGGAAAGGTTTTGCAGAGATGGTTTCTGCAACGCGTATCTTATAAGGAATACAGAGAATTTATGAGACAGGAATTCTCTCTCCGTAAAGACTGTACGGACCGAAGCCAGTGACCCGCACATTGACGAAGCTTCCGCTGCAGTCGTCTGCGGACTGAAAATTAACCACCTCATAGCCTTCGTCCCGGCCCGAATAGAGATGGGGCGTTTTTTTGGCCGGGCCCAGACACAGGACTTTGATAACGCTCCCGACCTTGCGGCCGTGATTTTCGAGCTGGATTTGTTTTTGGAGTGCCTGGACCTCAGCCAGCCGTCTGCTCTTCTCTTCCCCGGGGACATCGTCTTTAAACTCTGACGCCCGGGTCAGCGGCCGGGGAGAGTAGCGAAAGGAAAAAATGTTGGTAAAGCGGACCTCGCGCAGGACGGCGAGGCTCTCCTCGAAGTCCTTTTCTGACTCGCCAGGGAATCCAACGATGATGTCCGTGCTCAAGCTGATGTCGGGCATGAGCCGGCGGAGAAATGCGATTTTTTCCAGGTAATCCTCCTGAGTATAGGACCTTCTCATTCTTTCTAAAACCGAGGTCGCCCCGGACTGAAGGGGGAGATGCAACTGGCGGCAAATTTTTTTCTCTGCCGCCATGGTCTCGGCGATCTCAAGAGTGAAATTTTTCGGATGAGAGGTCAGGAAGCGAATCCACTCGATCGGCTCCACACGGCATGTTGCCCGGAGCAGGTCAGGAAAGCTTCCGCCGGACCGGGGGTCTCTGTAGGAGTTAACATTTTGGCCTAGGAGTTGGATTTCCTTGAACCCTTTTCTGCCGAGGTCCTCGACTTCCTCGACAATTGAGGAAAGCGGACGGTATTTTTCACGGCCCCGGGTGAACGGGACGATGCAGTAGGAGCAGAAATTATTGCAGCCTTCCATGACCGGGACATAAGCGCTGACCGTGCTTTCGTGGAGGGCAAGGTCTAGCGGCGTGTCGTGCCATTCCGCTGACCAGGCGGTTGAGATGTGTTTATCGGCCGGACTTGTCCGGAGTATATCGGGAAGCTCTCCGTAGTTGTCCGGGCCCAGGACAAAGTCCACGCCAAATTTCTTTTCCAGGAGCTCTAAGCCGCGGAGCTGGGCCACGCAGCCCACCACTCCGACCTGAACAAGCTTCTTTTTCTTGATCTGGGCCAGCCTTCCGAGGTAGGAAAAGAGCTTTTCTTCGGCTTTTTTCCGGACGGCGCAGGTGTTGACGATAATGAGGTCGCTATCTTCAGGCCGGGCGGCTTTTTTCGCCCCAGCCCGACAGAGGATCCCGGCGATGCGTTCGGAGTCGCTTTCATTCATCTGGCAGCCGAACGTCCGAACGAAGAAAGTGAGATTCTTGAGCTCGCCGGACATTTATAAAAGTCGTTCAAGTATTTCCACGGCATCGCGGACATAATGAGCGCAGAGGGTCTCAAAGACGCCGCGCTCGACGGCCTGTTTATGTCCCTCGGGCGTGCTGAGGTCGACGCCGATGAGTTCGCGGCAAACGATCGAGCCGTGGCGGGCCTTGAACTCGCGAATAAAATCACGGACGAGGCCGTACGTTTTCTTTTTGGCGTCTTCGTCTTCGGGGCGCGTTCTTCCGTACTTGAGCCCGATCGCTAAAAAGGCGCCGGTGATAGCTCCACAAGTCAACCCCATCTGGGCGATTCCCCCTCCGAAAGGCTGGGCGATCTGGAGAGCTTTTTGCCGGTCGAGTCCCAGGACCTCGCTCACAGCGGAAAAAACGGCCTGAGAGCAACTGAACCCGCGTTTAAACTCTGCCGCGGCGAACTGAGCCCGGCTCATTGGACTCATTTTCTTTCTCCTCTTTCAAGTTATGGAGAAGCATTTCCCTGGCATTTTGCAGCGAGGTCGGCGTGATACGGCTTCCCGACAGGAGGCGGGAAATTTCCAGGACTCTTTCCTCAAACTCCAGCTCCTTGACCGATGTGTAGGTTCTGCCTTTTTCCATTGTCTTATCGATCCTATATTGATGCGGAGCGAAGGAAGCAATCTGGGGCAGATGCGTAATGCAGACGACCTGATGCCGCTTGGAGAGTGCGCGGAGCTTTTCGGCGATGCATTCGGCCGTCTTTCCGCCGATGCCGGAGTCGATCTCATCAAAGATGAGCGTTCTCGACCCGGCTTTTTCTTTGTCGATAGTTTTCAGGGCCAGCATAATCCTGGAGAGCTCACCTCCGGACGCGATTTTTCGCAACGGCCTGAGTTCCTCACCCGGGTTGGGGCTAATCAGAAACTCGACACTGTCCAGCCCGGAGTCCCGGGCCTTCTCTATTTCGAGCTGTGCCAGCAGCTCCGTTTCAATCTTGACTTGAAACTGCGCCTTTTTCATTCCCAGCAGGGCGATCTCCTTTTCCACCTGCGCCTCCAAATGCCTTGCACCTTCTCTCCGCAGGCGGCTGAGGGTTTCAGCCTGAGTCCTGTACTCGGAAAAGGCTCGATGAATCTCCCCGGCCAGGTCCGCCAGCTTTTCCTCGCTTTGAAGAAGGTCGGCATGCTCCCTCTTGATTTTGGTCAGGTAGAGGAGGATGTCCTCGATGCTCTGGCCGTATTTTCTTCTCATTTTTTCGATCTGGTTCAGCCGGCTCTCGAGTTCCTCCAGCCTGTCCGGCCCAAGATTCTGTTTTTCTTTGAACTTGATCAGGAAATCAGAGAGTTCCCGCACGGCTATCGCAGATTGATTCAGGGATTCCTCAAAAGCCTGGAATCCCGGGTCAAAACGGCTGAGCTCGCGGACAGCTTCTCCGAGCTTGAGAAGAAGGGCCGAGATGGAATGCTCTTGAAGATAGGACAAATCCAGGGCTTTCTCGATGAGGCCCGCGACCTTCTCGGCGTTTCGGAGCACGTTCCTTTCGGTGAGGAGCTCCTCCCATTCTCCCGGCTTGAGGTTGCTGCTTTCAATTTCGTTGATCTGGAAGTTCAGAAAATCGAGACGCTGTTCTCTTTCCCTTCTTCTTGTCTCCAGCTCGTTTTTTTGCCGGAGCAGGGAGCGGAGGTTTTGAGCCAGCCCGGCGACCTCCTCTTTCTTTTCGGCCAGGCCGAGATAATGGTCGAGATACCGAAGATGGTTATCGAGCTGCAAAAGAAATATATGGTCATTTTGACCATAGATATCAATAAGAGCGGGGCTGATCTCTTTCAGTTTTTTGACCGGGACAAGAACTCCGTTTATGTAGGCCTTCCCCGGGCCTTCTTGAGAGACCTGCCTTTGGAAGAGGATTTCGCCTTCTTCAAGAAAGCCGGATTCCCGGGAGCCGCGCTTTTCCTGAGGAACTTCAAAAACAGCTTCGACGACGGCCTCCCGCATGCCCGTTCGAATCATCTCCGGGGATGCTTTTTCTCCGAGGACGAGCTTGATTCCGTCGATGATGACTGATTTTCCCGCTCCGGTCTCGCCGGTGAGAATAGTGAACCCTTCTTTAAAATTTAACTCTAGGTCTTCTATGGTGGCCAGGTTTTTGATGCGGAGAGAATGGATCATTCTCTTTTCATTTGGATATCTTGATCGGGACCAGAGCCTTCTGCATGTTGATCCGGCCGTACCCGAGATAATCGTCTTTGCCTTTGTTCTGGCCGGAATTCACGTCATCCGCCGTATACCGGATAATATCCATGACTTGATCGGCCGTCAACCAGGGCTTGGCGCTCTTGAGCAGGGCGGCCATTCCGGCGATATGAGGGGCGGAAGCGGATGTTCCCGAGCCTATGGCATAAGGAATTTCGCCAGCGTAACCTTGGCTTTGCCAAAACCAGTTCGGCACAGGGCCGATGACGTTCTCGCCGGGTGCAGAGATGTCCACCTGCGGGCCGAAATTCGACCAGAACGTCCGCTGGTCATTATAATCCGTTGCCGCCACAGCCAAGCAATAATCGTCATAGGCGGCGGGATAAAAAACGGAAGTTCCATCATTTCCTGCAGAAGCAGCGATGACGATGCCTCTGTCATGGGCATATATCAGGGCATCCCGCACGGAATCCAAGGGATCTTCTGATCCCAGGCTGATACTGATCACATCAGCGCCGTTGTCCGCCGCCCAGATGATGCCTTCAGCGAGCGCACTCTCCTCGCCCCAGCCCGTCTCGTCAATGACCTTAATCGGAAGGATCCTGCAATTCCAGGCTACTCCTGCCACCCCCTCGTTATTGTTGGTGTCGGCGGCTGCGATCCCGGCCACGAATGTTCCATGGCCGAGGTCGTCCGTGGCATCAAAATCGTTGTTGACAAAGTCTCGGCCGCGGGAAAGCACCTTATTTTTGAGCTCAGGATGGGAAAAATCGACGCCCGAATCGATCGAGGCAATGATGGTATCAGCGCTTCCCTTGGTCTCTTCCCAGGCCGTTGTGGCCTTGATGTCAGCGCCCACCGTTCCTCCCAGGAGGCCAGGGATCCCGATCTCTTGACCGGTGTTCAGAAGGGCATACTGGTATTCGAAAAGCGGATCGTTCGGAGTTACGGTGATCCGGACGATGAAATTCGGCTCAGCGTACTCGACGTCCGGATTTTGATTCAAGGCATAGACCATCTCTTCTACCGTGATATTTTCTGGAATCCTTAGCTGGTAGACTTCGAGCCGCGGGATTTTCTTGACTTTTATAGAGGAATAGGCCGCTACCGTGGCATCAATAAGCTGGTTTTGAACGGTGGGCTTGAACTTGACCAAGACTTGCCCGGGAACAAAGCGGGGCCCTTGAACATGAAAAGGCCGGCCTCCGTTGAGGCTGCGGACTTCCCGCCGCCGGGGGCGAACTTCGCTGTGCCCGCCTCTGTCCATTTTCTGCCTTTGAAAACTGAAGGCCGTAACAATCAGGCTCAAGAGAAGAAGAATAAGGGCTATTTTTTTGGTTCTTAAGATGGTCATTTCATCCTCCGCACCCACTAAAAAGAGATGAGCGCTTTGATCACGGCCGAATAGTCGACCCCGCCCTCGAAGGGGTATACGCCCGCCTCGCCTTTGATCCGGATATTGGCGGGGAGGTCAATATCGGCTCCGAGGGCGACACCGAAGACTCCTTTTCCCCGGAACTCTTTTTTCTCTTCTCCGGTGAGGGTCTGGATGGTCTCTTTCATCGTAAATGTTCCCCAGACATAATCAAAACTCAGATAAATGTAGGGGCTGAAACCCTTGAACTCTCGATAAACGAATTGCGGTCCGATGGAGGCGCGCATCCAGCTCTGCTTTCCTTCGACCGTGCCGGAAACTGCCAGCCCGGGGACGTCCCATTCTTTGTTGGCCCCCAAATAAGCCAGGAACTGACCAACAATATCGATCCCGAAGGGCGGCCCGAAAAGGAGACAAGCGTTGATTTCACCTCCCAAAACATAGCTGCTGATTCCTCCGCCTCCAAAGTCAATGGAAATGGGGAGCTGGCTGAACATGACGTTATCGAAGGCCGATGAGGAAAAGCCTAGGATCGCAGCCAGGGAGAACCTCGGCCGGAATTCGATTCCGAGGATGAGGCTCCCGATATAAGACGTGAGCTCCGACGTCGTTTCGTCATTCGACCAGCGCACGGTCCTGGAAAAATAATCAAAACGCAGTCCAGGCTGAAAGCGGGATAATGACGCCGCCTGAGGGCGGGTCTGTGCAATGACGAGCGGCGACGTAAAGAGAACGAGCGCGAGTAAAGACACGATCAGCCAGCGCAGTCTTTTTTTCATGAATGCCTCCCTATTCTTTGGGCTCGGGTGTGGTTTTTTCGATCTCGCGCAGTCTCTCCTGCGCCTTCTTCGCATATATGCTGGTTGGATAATCTGAGACGAGTTTTGTAAAATAGGGGACGCTCTCCGCTGTTTTGCGCCATTTATAATAGGAATCAGCCAAGTAGAAATAGACTTCATCCATCCTGCTAAAGGTGGGATAATTCGTCAGGATCTCCGACAACCGGCTGGTGGACGCTTTAAGAGCATAGCTTTTGTAATAGAAGACGGCGATCAGGAATTCTTGAGTGGCCAACCTTTCCTCACATTCGTTGATTTTTTCCTGGGCCAGCTTGGCTTCTTCACTCAGAGGATAGTTGGTGACGACCTTTTTAAATTCTGCCAGAGCCTGAGTCGTTTTGGTCTGGTCGCGGCCAGGCTTCAAGGCATTCTTGAACGAGGCCATGCCGATCTGGTATTGGGCGTACGAAGCGGAGGGACTGTAGGGGTAGAGAGCGATGAACTCTCTGTATTCCGAGGCCGCGAGAATCATGCTGCCTTCGTCCTTTTTTTGAAAATAGGAATCGGCGATAGCCAGTTTGGCCCGTTGAGCATAAAAACTTTTGGGAAAAGAATCGATGACCTGGCGAAAATAGAGAAGGGCTTTTTCAGGGTCTTTTTTGATATAGGATTGACCGGCCTTGAACAGAGCTTCGTCCGAGGAGGCAACCGCAGGGTCGATGACAACCTCTTTGGCCTTGCAGTTCCAGAGAGAGATGCCGCAAAGTAAGGCGATGAACACGACGCAAGCCACTTTTTTCATAGCGCTCATTCCTGTCCTTGTTCGGTTAAGAGAAATACAGCTCCCTTATCCAGTCCCATTCTTTCTTGAGGCCTTCCCGGAGGAGGGCCCGGGGGGCATAGCGGAGGTCTTTCTTGGCCTTTTCGATATCAGCAAGCGTGTGAAGCACGTCTCCCTTTTGTTCTTCAGCTAGGTGAATTTTCGGCTTTTTTTGGCAGATCTCCTCGAGAAGCGGAAAAATGTCCTGCAATTTCTCCCGGTGCCCTCCGCCCACATTATATGTTTCGCCCATTTTTCCGTGGAGAAGAGCCGCCTCGCAGGCCGTGACGACATCATCGATATAGGTGAAGTCTCTTGTTTGTTTTCCGTCTCCGAATATTGTAATGAACTTATTTTCTGCGATCGACTTTAAGAACTTATGAAAGGCCATATCCGGCCGCTGGCCTGGCCCATACACGGTGAAAAACCGGAGGGAGACTGCGGGAATATTGTAATTTTTGTAATACAAGAAACACAACTGCTCGGCCGCCAGCTTGGTTACTCCGTACGGAGAGATTGGCCGGAGGAGGTTCATTTCTGACATCGGGAGTGTCGGGGTGAGGCCATAGACGGACGAGGAAGACGCATAGATGAACTTCTGGAGGGAACTTGCCTTGGCCGCTTCCAGAAGCTTCTGGGTTGCTAGGATATTGTTGTGGGTATAGACGGAGAAGTGTTCTCCCCAGCTTGTTCTCACGCCGGCCTGAGCGGCCAGATGGAAAACAGCGTCTGTTCTCCCCAAGATCTTTGCCAGGTCTGTTTCGAGAATATCCTCGGCCAGAAATTCGAAGCTCTTGCTCTTCAGAAGGGGGCCGAGGTTGTGTTCTTTAATCCAGCGGGGATAAAAATCGGTGAAGCAATCCAGACCGATGACATGATTGCCCGCCTCGAGCAGTTTGAGGCAGAGGTGAGACCCGATAAATCCGGCGGCTCCAGTCACTAGGCAGTTCATGCGGGATTGTACTTTTTGATGATATTTCTCATCTCCCTGATCACCTGGGGAGGATTCGCGCTGGCAAAAATAGCCGCGCCGGCGACCAGGATCTCCACTCCGTCTTGGACGAGAGCTTCCATGTTGTGGACACTTATGCCCCCGTCGACTTCGATGGAGATATCCAGGTTTTGCACTTTAATCCGGTCATGGAGATTTCTGATTTTCTGGTGCGTGGCCTTGATGAATTTCTGCCCTCCGAACCCGGGGTTGACCGACATTAACAGAACAAAATCCAGGTCGGGCAGAATTTCATCCAAAGAACGGATCGGAGTCGCCGGGTTCAGGGCCACTCCGGGCTTCATTCCCAGGTCTTTGATCAGCCCGATTTCCCGATGCAGATGACGAGCGGCCTCGACATGAATAGAGAGCCAGTCGGCGCCCGCCTCATGGAAGAGGGGGATGAAAAATCCGGGATTCTCGACCATCAAATGGACGTCAAGGGGAAGTGACGTGGTGCGCTTGAGCGCGGAGACGACTTGAGGGCCCAAGGTCAGGTTGGGGACAAAATGGCCGTCCATGATATCGACATGGACGAGATCAACACCGGCCTGTTCAACCATCTTGACCTCTTGCCCGATCCTGGAAAAATCCGCCGAAAGGATGGACGGAGCAAGTCGGATCATCTGCTCACCTCCAGCGTGATGAGGCTTCTTTTGGCAATTCCGTGGCCTTGGGGAGGAAACTGCTTGATGATGATGCCGGATTCAAGGCCCGGATAAAAAGAATAGCGGATGTCGGCCACCTGGAATCCCAACGCTTTGAGCCATGAAACGGTCTCGCCGGCCTTGCGTCCGATCAAATCGGGCATGAGGTATCTCGGCTCAACGTCTCCCTGGCTGACCAGGAGATTGATCGGAGTATTCCTCTTGACCTTCTGAGGAGAAGGGGAAGGCTCTTGGGCGATGATTCGTCCGGCCGCGTATTCTGGGGTATGAATCTGCGATACCTTTCCCTTATTGAGTCCGAGTTCAACGAGCATTTTTGTGGCCGCCTCCAGGCTTCTTCCTGTCAGCTTGGGCACGTCGACCATTTCGCTGCCGCTGCTCAGGACTACCTTGACTGTTTTGTTAATTTTGATTTTTGAACCCGCTGGAGGCTCCTGACGGACAATCCGGCCTCTTTCCCACTGGTCACTGTATTCCTCGCCTTTCTCAATCAGAGTAAGCTTATGCTCGGCCAGGTCGCTCCTGGCTGCTTCGAGCGTCTTGCCCATGAGGTCGGGCACAGAGACGATTTCCCCTTTCTGGATGACCCGGGAAAAAAGGATAGCGCTGAGGAAAAAAACTATGAAGAAAAGAAGCAGGAGTTGGCTATAGGCAAAGATCTTTTTGGACGGCATGCCTCACGCACAATGCTTTCGGTCGCTCTTTAAAGTGATTGGCCGAACTAAGATACCATATATTATCAACGAAGTAAACAGCAAAAATGTTTCAATATCGCCTTCCGGTGACGCGCGCTCCGTTGCCGCGGACCGGATTTTTATCTATAATGAGTTCACCTTTGGGCGTTGGAGAGGAGGCCCGAATAATGAGTGAAATTTCAGATTTCCGAAGCGATACCGTCACCCGGCCCACGGAGAAGATGCGAAGGGCGATGGCGGAGGCCGTTGTTGGGGATGATGTCCTCGGCGATGACCCGACCGTCCAGAAGCTCGAAGGTCTGGCGACTGCGATCGTGGGAAAAGAGGCGGCTCTGTTTGTTCCTTCGGGAACCATGGGCAATTCCATCGCCGTCAAGGTCTGGACTCGGGAGCTTGAAGAGGTGATTGTTGAGGCGAGGTCTCATATTTATAATATGGAGTCGACGCACTTGACCTTTATTTCGCGAGTCACGCCTCGACCTCTTCTTTCGAACCGGGGGGCCATGGACCCTGAGGAGGTTGAACGGAATATCCGCCAGCCTTCCGTTCACACTCCTCGGACATCGCTCATCTGCGTGGAAAATACCCACAACAACTGGAGCGGCGCCGTCGTCCCGCTCGAGAACCTGAGGGCGCTGCGGCAAGTGGCCGATCAACATGGGATCAAGCTTCACTTGGACGGGGCGCGCATTTTCAACGCCAGCGCGGCCTCCGGCCTGCCGGCCAAGGAGTACGCGGCGTGTGCCGACTCAGTGATGTTCTGCCTGTCGAAAGGCCTGTCGGCTCCCGTTGGGTCCATGCTCGCGGGCCCGGCTGATTTCATCGCTTACGCTCGGAGAGTCAGGAAAGCTCTTGGCGGAGGAATGAGGCAGGTTGGGGTTCTCGCGGCGCCGGGGATTATCGCTCTTACGGAAATGACTGGCCGTCTGCACGAGGATCATGAGAGAGCGAAAAAATTGGCCTTGGCCATGGCCGGGCTTCCCGGGGTTCTCCTCGATCCCGAAAAAATCCAGACCAATATCATCGTCTTTGAGTTTTCCCACCCCAGGATTTCCGTCGCCGATTTCCTCTTGGAGCTTCGAAAAAGGAGAATCTTGGCCCTGGCTGCGCCCGGCGGCAGAGCGATCCGCTTTGTCACCCATAAGGACATTGACGATGAGGATGTGGCCAGAGCCACGGCCGCTTTCCAGGAAATCCTGAAGTAGCCGTTTTGCCCTGGCTCGCTCGGCGCCAGGGGATTCTATCCTTCCAGCGATTCGGCCAGAAGCTGGGCGATATCCTTGACCGCAATTTCAGTTTTTTCCCTGTCTTTAAGACCGTCCTTGAGCATGTTCAAGCAGAACGGACAGGACGTCGCGGCGATCTTTGCTCCCGATTTGATGACCTCGTCCGTCCGCAGATGATTGATGCGCTGACCCAGGCTCTCCTCGGTCCACATCAGGCCTCCTCCGGCTCCGCAGCAAAAGCTGTGCTCGCGGCTGCGGCCGAGCTCGGTGAATTTTTCCGGAGAAAGGCATGACAGGATGTCCCGCGGCTCGTCGAGAATGCGATTGTGCCGGCCGAGATAGCAGGAATCATGATAAGTCAACCTGGCAGGCAGGCGGGGTTTGATGGGGAGCCGACCCTGTCTGACTAGCCAGTCGAGGAGTACAACGTGCGGTACAACTTCAATCTTGGATAGAGCGGCTCGGTCGGTTCGAGACAGTGAAGACAGGACCCCGAGAACCCCGGGATATTCGTTCTTGAAAGTATTAAATCCATGCGGGCAGAACGTGATGATTTTTTTGATGTTGTATTTGAGGAACAGGCTCAAGTTTTCGGCAGCCAGCGTCTGGAACAGGTATTCCTGGCCCAGCCTCCGGGCTGCGTCGCCGCAGCATTTTTCTTCCGTCCCCAGGATGGCAAAATCCACCCCTGATTTCTTGAGCAGAGAGACCATCGCTGCCGCGATTTTTGTGCCCTCCTCGTCATAGGAACCGGCACATCCCACCCAGAGGAGATATTCTGCGGATTTCCGGTCGGCCATCAAGGGGACTCCAAGAGAAGCGGCCCAATCTGCTCTCTTGGCGAACCCAATCCCCCAGGGGTTAGCGTTTGTTTCGATATTGCGGAAAAAGGCGTTCAGCTCCCGCGGGAACTTGCTCTGCATCAGGACTTCGCTTTGACGGATGCCGACGATTTTGCGGATGTGCTCAATCTCGACCGGGCAGACATGCTGACAGGACCCGCAGGTCGTGCATGTCCAGATCTCTCCTTCACTGTAGACACCAGGAAGAAGCGAGGGCAAGTCTTCCCGCTTGCCCTGAAGCAGTTTTTGTTTCGCAGCAAGGAGGTGCTGTTCAAGGTTGAAGACGATCATTTTCGGAGAAAGCGGCTTGCCGCTGGCGAAGGCCGGGCAAACATCCTGACAGCGGCCGCATTCCATGCAGGCGAAGGCGTCAAGAAGGTCTTTCCAGGAGAGGTCGCTCGCCTTTTCGACTCCGAAAACCTCAGACTTCTCAATATCCAGCGGCTGGATTTCTCCGCTCGGCCGTTCCGACCGGAAAAACACGCTGATCGGCCCGGTGAACATGTGCAGGTATTTGGAGTGGGGGACATAGACGATAAACCCGAAGACCAGCACAATGTGCAGCCACCAGGAAAAGCGGAAATGGCCGCTGATGACATCCGGGCTCAGCCCCAGGCTCCGGACGCTCGTGGCAAGATAATTGCCCAGGAAGGACAGCCGGGCGGTTTCAGGATGCCGGGCGATGGCGAACACCTCAAAGTAGAGGTAGCTCAATGTGACGGCGATGACGAAAAAATAGATCACCCCGGAATCGAGGAGCGTTGTTTGATAGGCCTTCGGCCGGATGATGAACCGGCGGACAATGAAGAAGAGAATCCCGGCCAGAACGAGCAGCGCAAAGATATCTACAATGAGTGAGAAGAAGAGCCCGAACCCTGTCTCTCCGAAGAGATAGAAGTTGTCGAAGTAGCCTTCCAGGGTGTGGTTGATCGTCATGGTATCAAACGTCAGGGCGCCGTAGAAAATGAAGACATGCGCGAGTCCGGTGAAAATGCGCTCGTTTTTGAGGGTGCATTTCTGAAACAGGACCTTGGACAGGGTGTCTCCAACCCTTCGGGCCAGGCCGGCGAAACGCATCTCCGGCCGGCCTTTGCGGATGATCCGGTAGCGCAAGTAAATCGGAAAAGCAAAACCCAGAAAAGTCGCCAGGATGACGAGAGAAAAAACGATCTTTTCCCAGACTTCGAGCATTTTCTCTCCTTTCTCAAAAAAGAATGGCCATCCCCCAGGTCAATTTCGAGTAAGATCGCTTCATTCCCAGGGGGGAGATGCCCAGGTCCGCCCAGGTGCCTGCTCCCGCGGCGAGCTGGAGCCAGTCGGTCAGGTTGAACCGGAGAATCAAGTCGGCGATCAGGGCCTTTCCTATATTGAACAAAACGTCAGACTGGGCAATGACCTGCAAGCTCGCCGTGGAGTTTTTTCCCACCTGAGCGCCGATGCGCAACCCATATTCCTGCCTGACCTTCCCTCCGGAAAGGTCGAGATAAGTTCGCTGGTTGGTATGATGGAAGAACCAGGCAAAAGGCTCGATGACATAGTTCTTGCCTTGAAAAGGCAGGCTGAACCCGATGTAGTTCCGGTTTGTATAGTATGGCTTTCCATTCAGGGAGCTAGTGTGTTCGGAGTCGTGGTCAGAATCGTGTCCGAGAATCAGCCTCAGGTGCTCAAAGATCCTCTGATGGACCGAGAAATGCCAGTCGAATTTTGTCCTTTGCCTGCCGTCGTCGTGCGTGACCAGCTGGAAATCTAAAGCGGTGGTGCCCGTCAAGAAAATGACGCCGCGGAACCCGAAGTTCCAGCGGTCTTCTGCCCCACTGAGGTCATTGTAGCTGGGGTAAGTGGACGGGAGCTGCAACTGGCCGAAGAATTCTCCCTGAATTATGACTTTTTTGTCCGGGCCAAGCAGAGATTTCTGTTCAAAACGCCGGTAGATAAAGAGCTCATAGCCGGGAAGCGCCGGAGGCTGAAGCGCCCCGGCCACCCAAAATAATAGTAGACCAATCGATTTGGCAAGATATTTAGAATTCATCCGAGAATCCCCAGCAGAGACAGGCGCGGCGCAATGATCTCGGTGGCGCTTCGTAGCGCACATTCCGGTCCCGCGTCTGTCCCAGAAGGATTTCAGAATATTGAGCGAAAAGGAACCGGCCTCCAAATAAGAAAGAGCAAGGAAGCGGCCACGGATACATCGGGAGAGTTAGAATTTTCTTCCGCGCGTCGTCCCTCAGCGTTCTTCTCTCCCGCAAAACGTCTTCATATATTTCCCATTTTTAGCTGACGCTGTCAAGAATTTCTATGACTAAGGCCGTATGGCGTTCCGGCAGCTTTAAATATCCAGGAAAAGCAACTATAATGAGCCCTTGTCAAAAAAGCTCTTAGAAGGCAAGTATTTCTTGTGAAGGAGGGAGCCATGCTGGAGGAACGAGACCTGGTCATTATCGGCGGAGGGCCGGGCGGATATGTCGCTGCGCTGAGGGCAGCCCAGCTCAAAAAAAAAGTGACGCTCATCGAGGAGGACCGGATCGGCGGGACGTGCATGAACTATGGCTGTATTCCCACCAAGTTCCTTCTTCACCAGACGCAGATGTTTTCCCAGTTGAAGCGAAGCCGGGGAATTAACGGCTGTTCCGAAACCGCACGGCTCAACTGGAAGCGAGTTCAAGAGGACAAGAAGAACGTGGTGGACCGGCTAGTCAAGGGGACGGAATTCCTTCTGGAGCGAAACGGAGTCGAGGTCCTCAAAGGCAGAGGTGAGCTCAGAGGAGACAGGAAAGTCCTTTGGATCGGGCCCGGCAAAGAAAAAACGCTAGAAGCGAAAAACATCATCCTGGCCATGGGAAGCCGCTCTTCCGACCTCCCTTTCTTGAAACCGAATGGAGAAGAGGTCATAACTCACCGCGAGGCTTTGGACCTCGAGGAAATCCCCCGGACGATGATTGTTGTTGGCGCGGGAGCAATCGGACTCGAAATCGGCGCGATTTTTTCGAGGGCGGGAGCAGAAGTGACCGTGCTGGAGATCATGCCGGCCATTCTTCCGGAAATGGACAGACATATGGCTGCGCGTCTGGAACGAATGCTGAAGAAGCAGGGGCTCAAGATATTCACAGAGGTGCGGATCGAGG